>WNGR01000048.1_pt1 | contig 119951 bp, 117 predicted proteins | sample 5407581 | NCBI WGS metagenome assembly WNGR01 (sample SAMN13153383, study PRJNA577476) | soil metagenome | isolation source: 80 cm soil or saprolite under Garry oak tree replicate 2 | place: USA:California | collected 2016-06-15
GGCAGGCTGTAGGCCCAGTGCCGCAGGCGCGTCTCTCGAGACGGTGGCTCGGTACCGAGGAGCCCGGTGCGGGTGAGCAGCCCGCCAACTCGGCGTGCCCCGGCCGTGTACACGGTCTTTGCAAGCCGCATCAATTGGCCACTGTTCATGAATTGATCGCGTTCAGTCGGGAAAGTTCGCAGCGGACAGTGTATTGGCCGCCGTTCGACGGGCGAACCACAGGCCCAGCAGCCCGCCGATTGCGTCGACGATGACGAGCAGGACACGGGCGATCGTGGCTACCGCCGTGGCCGGCCCGCCGGCCAGGCCGCTGAACGCGACGAACACCAGCTCGCGCACCCCCGCGCCGGCCGGCACCGGCACCGCGAGAAACCCGAGAATCCACGCCGCGACAGCCGCGAACGCGACCTGTGACGGACGCTGGTGGTAGCCAAGCGACTCGGTGACGGCGACGGACGCCATCCCGACCAGTAGCCAGGTCGGGATGGCCCGGACGATCAGGCCCAGCATCGCCGGCCACGGTGGGGGGTCGAGCGATACCCGTCCGCGGGTCAACCGCTGGCCGAGCGCGAGCACCCGTCCGAGGATCGCCGGATGTACCGCGGCGACGCCGGCCGGGATCACCGCCAGGGCCGCCCAGCCCCAGCCGAGGCCGTGACGCGCGCCCGCGAACGGCAGTAATGCCGCGCACACGATCGCGGCGGCAATGCACATGACCGCGTAGGACAGCAGCGTCGTCGCATAGGCGCTGGTGCGGCGCACGCCGGCGCGCTGCGCGAGCTCGCCTCGTCCCACCACGGGCCAGATGCCGCCGGGCAGGTACTTGCCCAACTCCCCGCCGAAGTACCACGCGACCGCGTGGCCCCGCCGTTGCGGATCGCCGAACACATGCAGGCACGACCACCACAGCATGCCCAGGAACGTCATGCCGGCTGCGCCACAGCACAGCGCGACGGCAATCCAGCCGAGGTTCGCGTGCGCGATCGAGTGGCGGACGCGCTCCCAGTCGTCGGCCAGCGCCTTTGCGCACAGGGCGACAGCGACCAGCGCTGCGATGACGCCCGCGGCGTTCAGCCACCGGACGGCGCGCGGTTTACGTTCCGCGACAGCCAGGTTCTCGGGGGCGTCGGACGAGGGCATCACTTCGCACTGTAGCCATCCGTGCGTTCGCTGACGTACCCGCCACATGGCCGAAGTCCATCGTCCACAGGCCAGTAGACGACGGCTTGGATCTGATCGAGCATGGTTAGCCCTAGTGTCCTGAATGGGTGTGATGAGTCGGGCCGACCGGCTCCGACGGCGCAGGTGGTCGGTCGGACGGCGGTCCGGATGCCCTGGACGCGGCGAGCCTGGACGCGACCGGTGTGGCGGCCAGGGCACCGGTGGCGTCCGCGACCATGAAGACCAGCCGCGACACGATCGCGACGGTGGCCGCGATCTGCGACGACATCGAGACGCTCGCGATCGCGGTGAAGCTCGCTTCGCGCACGCCGATGCCGCCCGGCACGAAAATCACGATGAAGCCGACTACCCACGACAGGATTCCGGCAAACATCATCGTGACGAACGACGCATGCGGGTCGAAGGTCAGCGCGATCAGCCAGGTCGCGACGCCGTTCATCAACCAGGGCGGCGCATGCCGGGCGACGAGCACCACCGAGGCCGACCACGGCGGCACTTGCTGCTCGGCGGACTTGCCCAGCACTCGCTCGGCGAGCCCGAAGAGCTTGCCCAGAACCCGCGGATGCAGTACGAGCAGGCCCAGCGGGATGATGACGAACACCCACGCCGACGTCCCGATGCTGCCCTCGGTCAGCAGCACGAACGGCAGCAGCAACCCGGAGACCAGCGCGCCGCACAGGTAGGTGGCGCCCATCGACAGCGCGACGCTGTTGTAGGCGATCTGGCGGTTCAGCCCGCCGCGCACCGCCAGCTCGGAGCGTCCGAGCACCGGCCACAGGCCGCCCGGCAGGTACTTGCCCAGCTGGCCGAGCTGGTACCAGACGAACACGTCGCGGCGCCGGACCGATGCGCCGAGCGCCATGATCACGCGTCGCCAGATCAGGCCGAAGCTGCTCATGCCAACGATCGCGAGCGGCACCGAGGCGAGCACCCAGCCCCATCGCGCATGCGAGATGACATGGCCGTACTCGGACCATTGCGCGGCGATCCGCTCCACGACGAATGCCGCACCGCCTAGAGCAAGGCCGATGCCCAAGACGGTCGACAGTCGCAGGATGAGCTTCTTCCGCTTCGACGACAGCCCGGGTTGCGTCATCCGATTCAGCGGAAGTCACGCAGCGCGGTGCGAGGGACCTCTTTGCGCTGACCGGTCAGGCTCTTGATGCGCAGCACGCGCACGAAGAACCAGTCGAGGTACTTCTTGACGTGCTTGGGCAGTTCCACGGTTGCCTTGCGCAGGCGCAGGAACTTGTACCGCCGTGCCCACTGGAGCTCCAGCTTGCGGTTGAGCTCCTTGTGGAACTTGACGACGTCCTTGCGCGGCGAGAGGCGGGCGGCCGGGCGGTTGGGGCCGACCATGTCCGGGTGGTGCACGCCGATCTCGTCCAGGTAGGCCGAGTAGGCGTAGGCGAAGTCGCCGAAGACGACTCGCCGCTTCTGGCTCTCCATGATGTCGGCGGTCGTCACGTCGGTGACCTTGACGCGCTCGGCCTCCTGCAGTGCTCTGACGGCGTTGTGAGTGCCCTCGGTGCGGCAGATCAGCAGGCTGACGCCGGTGCGGCTGGCGACTGTGGCGGGCAGCCACGCGTCGCCCACCACGATGTCGGCGAGGTAGTTGGAGTGGTTGATGCACGTGTGGCAGCGCGGCGTGTTGAACGAGCGGTCGAAGGCAACCTGGTAGTCGAAGTCGACGCGGCGCCCGACCGCGTGCATCTCCTCGCCCGTCCACATCCGCAGCCGCCCGACCGGGCCCTCGCCGCGGAAGGACAGGTCGGTGATCTCGTCGTAGTTGACGCCCTTGAACTCGGCGATGGCGCGCAGCGCGTGGTGGCTGTACTGCCAGCCGCACAGCAGGCCGATGGTGGTGTGGATCTTGTCGGCCAGGTGCGGCGCCTGCTGGTAGATGTACTGGTAGATGCCTTCGAGCTGGCACGGAATTGCGACCAGGACGTAGCGGCCCTCGAGCTCGTGCAGCAGCTCCAGCGCCCGTGGCTGGGCCAGGTTGTGATAGATCGAGCCGGGCAGCCGGTCGACCTGCTCGGGCTCGGTGACCAGTTGGGTCTCGAAGTCGATGCCGCCGACGTGGCCGAGCGCGAGCACGCCGTCGACGTCGTCCTGAGACAGGTACTGGAGCAGCAGCTCCTTGACCAGCCCGCCCGAGCTCGCCTTGAGATTGCGGTCGTAGTTGGTGCTCTGCGCGAGCAGGACGGAGTGCACGACGCCGTACTCGGTCTGCTCGGCGCCGGGGAAGATCTGGTCCTGCAACCCGGCGAAGTCGACCTGCACGGCAGGGCAGACGGACGCCGCGTCGGCATTCGACGCGTGCGAGGGTTGGTAGATGAGCTTCACCGGATCGAGTTCGAGCTTGAGGCTCGGGTCGGCGAAGACGCACGCACCGCAGCCGATGCACATGCTGGCGTCGATGACGCCCTGCAGATCCTGGCTACGCGTCGACTTGTTCGTCACGAACGACACCGGTTGTTTGGTCACGAGACGGAATCCTTGGCAGCTCCAGGGTGCCGGCCGAGTACGGCACCCTCCAACGCGTCGAAATTGATCTCGGCCTGCGTGGTTGCCTGCGGCAGGCCCTTCGCGATCCGCGCACGGATGTCGTCGCTCTGCTCGAGCAGTTCGCGGGACCGGTCGAAGATCGCCGAGCCCGTGGTCAGGTCGTCGTAGGTCATGGCGACCTCGCCCAGCCCGAACGGGTCGAGAACCTCGCCGTACTTGTGGCTCCACCCGATCACGAGCGGGGGAGTCTGCTCGGCCAGCGCGGCGATCATGGCGTGGAAGCGCGACGTGACGCACAGCGCGGCCTCGCTGATGATCGCGCGGAGCTGCGTCGGCACCAGATCCTCGTCGAAGAAGACCACCTGGTCGCGATGACGCAGTCGCTGGTGGATCGCCCGGCACAGCGGCAGGTCGTTCATGTGGGTGACGCCGGCGCCGATCTGGGCCGAGTGGGCCACCAGGACGACGGTGTGCCCGCCGGCCTCGACCGCGGCGTCGATGTAGTCCGACATGATCGTCTGGTAGTCGATGCCCTTGGCCTTGCACGACGTGTCGACGACCTGGCTGGGGGAGACGACCAGGTACGGCCCTGGCCCGTTGTCAGCCAGCCGCTTGCGCATCTGCTCGCGCACGTCGTCGGGCACGCGCATCGTGAACGCGACATCGCTGGCGGGCATCAGGTTGGTCAGGCCGAGGTCGCGCACGTGCTGCTCGGTCTGGGCGCCGCGCGGGCAGACCGTCGTCAACCGCGGCAGCACGAGGCGGGCCAGCCGCCGGTTGAGCGGATTGCGGAACGGGCCCATCGCCTGCGCGCACTTCACGACCGGGCGGCCGAGCAACAGCGGCACCGTGTCCACGAGCGCGTTGTAGACGAGGACGATCGGCCGCCGGCCGTCGACGAAGCAGATACCGGAGATGTCGGCGACGACGTCGGCCTTGGCCATCGCCTTCAGCGCGGCCGGACGGCAGACCCAGCGCCACGGAAGGTGCAGCACGCGCAGCAGCCCGGCGAGCAGCGCGATCGGGAGGTGCATGAGCGCGAGCGTCGCGGGCGGCTGGGCGACGACGGTGACGTCGGCGCCGACCTGCTCGTAACTGCGCCGGTCGCCCGCCGGATGTGTCGACACGGCGACGAACCGGGTCGGGCCGAGGCGGGCGGGCAGATTGTCGAGCAGGGCTTGCATCATCGCCGCGGCGCCCTTGTTCGCCGAGTAGGCCGCACCGAGGGTCGCCACAACGGGCATGTCAAGAACTCCAAGCGATCTGGGGGATGGTTCCGTCGCACATAGCGGAGCTATGGCCTCCTCGTACCGAATCGCGAGCTAGCTGCCGGCGACCGTGGGAGTCTACCGACCAGATCATGGCCCTCCCCCCAGCACCGCGGGTGCTTCGCCGGCGCGTCAATTCCGCTCTGACGACAGGCCGGCGGATACACCGGCTGCTGATAGGTCGCCGCCGGCCGGTCGCCGGCCTGTCTCGGGCCTGCTGGCGTCGGCGACCGTCATGATCAGTGTTTCGCCGTCGAGCTCGCCCTTGCCGAAGCGCATCTTCTTGGTGTGTTCGAGGGTGTCTTCGATCAGCATCCGGTTGGTGCGGATCAGGTCGGACGTGATGCCGATGATCACACTCATGAACGCCATGATCAGCAGGACCGTCCCGATCAGCAGGGACTGCAGGTGGCCGCCTGGATGATCGTCGAGAATCTGCAGGAACCCCCACCGCACGAACGGGATGAGCCCGGCACCGCCGAACAGGACGGCCAGCCAGGTGAACATGACGTAGGGCTTGTACATGATGTAGGCGCGGATGATCGCGCCCGCCGACATCCGGATGTGCTGGAACATCGACTTGAACAGCCGCGACTCGCGGGTCTTCGCGTTCGTGACGACCGGGATGCTGTCGATCTTCAGCTTCTTGTTGCCTGCCTGGATGATCGTCTCCATGCAGTAGCTGAACCGGGTGATCGTGTTCAGCAGCATGAGGCTGTCGCGCGAGTAGGCGCGAAAGCCGCTCGCGGCGTCGGGCAGGTCGGTGCCCGCGGCGAGGTTGACGATCCTGCTGCCGAGCCTCTGCAGCATGATCTTCAGCCGCGAGAAGTGCTTGACGAGATGGACCTGGCGGTCGGCGATCACGATGTCGGCCCGGCCGGCGACGATCGGCTGCACCAGGTCGCCGATGCGCTCCTGCGGGTACTGGTTGTCGCCGTCGGTGTTCACCACGATGTCGGCGCCGAGTTCGAGGGCGCGTTGCACGCCGTCGTGGAACGCGCGGCCGAGCCCCCGGTTACGTGCGTGACGCACGAAGTGCGTGACGCCGTGCTCCTTGGCGATCTCGACCGTCCGGTCGGTAGACCCGTCGTCGATGATCAGGACGATGATCTCGTCGATGCCCGGAATCTGCTTGGGAATCGATTCGAGAACGAGCGGCAGTGTCTCTTCCTCGTTCAGACAGGGGACCTGCACAACCAGTCGCAACGGATCGCCTTTTGTGATGTGCGTGCACGGTCGTTCCGGCACGGGGATAGAACCGAATCCGCCCGATCCTACCTACGCCTTCGCCCTCGGCCAGTCACCAGGCGCCCGACCCGCCCGGCGACGGCACCGACGCCCGGCGAAGCGGGCGGACGGCCGTGCCGGACTAGCATCACCGCCCGTGCGGCTGGGCATCCTCGTCGAGCAGGCGCTCGCACCCGTCCCCGGCGGCACCGGCCGGTACGCGGTGGAGCTCGCGGCGGCCCTCGCCCGCAGCGCGGGCCCTGGCGACGCCGTGACCGGCTGGACGGCGTGGCATCGCGACGTCGTCGCCGCGACGGTGCCGGGAGTGGCCGGCCCGCGCCGGTTCGCGCTGCCGCGGCGAGCGCTGACCCTCGCGTGGGAGCGCGGGTTCGGCCCGCGTGTCCGGGACGCCGACGTGCTGCACGCTCCGACGCTGCTGTTCGGGCCGAGTCGCGTCCCGCTCGTGGTGACGATCCACGACGCGGTGCCGTGGATGCACCCCGAGACGCTGACGCCGCGCGGCGTTCGCTGGCATCGCGCCATGGCGGAGCGCGCCGTCGAGCGGGCCGCCGCCATCACTGTCCCTACGCACGCGGTGGCGGCCGAGCTTGGCGCGGCGTTACCTGGACTGGGACGGGTCGAGATACTCGGGGCCGGCGTCGCGCCGGCGCTGCTCGCCGAGCCACCTTCTGCGCTCGCGGACCGCGTCGCGAAGGGCCTGCCGGACGGTTTCGTGCTGTCGCTCGCGACCTTGGAACCACGCAAGGGCCTGGACGTCCTCGTCACCGCGCTCGGGCGTCTCGGCGCCGCGGCGCCACCAATGGTCGTGGTCGGCCAGCCCGGATGGGGCGGCGTCGACCTGGACAGTGCGGCGGTGGCCGCCGGATTGGCGCCCGGCGGCGTGACGGTGCTGGGCCGCGTCCGCGACGACGAGCTGGCCGTGATCCTGCGCCGGGCGGCAATCCTGGTCGCGCCAAGCCGCGCCGAGGGGTTCGGCCTGCCCGTCGCCGAGGCGATGGCCGTCGGCACGCCGGTCATCTGCTCGGACGCCCCGGCCCTGGTTGAGGTCGCCGCCGGGGCGGCCGTCGTCGTGCCTCGCGACGACGCGGGCGCGCTCGCCGACGCGGTGTTCTCGCTGCTGGCCGACGATTCGGAACGTCGCCGGCTCCGCGCCGCCGGGCTCGTGCGTGCCGCGGACTTCACCTGGGATGCCGTCGCGGACCGCGCGTGGCAGCTGTACCGCGACCTCCGGTGAGCCCGGATGCCGCCTGGCGGTTACGCTGTGGCCTTCCTGCTCGCCTCGTCCGCTCTGGAGTGCCGTCCTTGCTACGCGTCCTGCTCGACGCGACGGCAGTACCCCCCGACCGCGGCGGCGTCGGACGTTACGTCGACAGCCTCGTCCCGGCGCTCGCGCGGGCCGGCGTCGACCTGCGGGTCGCCTGTCAACGGCGTGACGCGTCCCATTACGGCAAGTTGAGCGGCGCCGATGCGGTGCCTGTCTCCCGGCTTGCCGAGCGCCCGGCGGCCCGTCTGGCGTGGGAGCAGCTGGGTTTCCCGTCGCTCGTGCGGCGGGTGGCCCCGCAGGTGCTGCACAGCCCGCACTACACGCACCCGCTGCGCAGCCGGGTGCCGCTGGTCGTGACCTTGCACGACGCGACGTTCTTCACCGACCCCGGCGTGCACACCCGCGCGAAGGGGCCGTTCTTCCGGACGGCCACCCGGCTGGCGTTGCGCCGGGCCGCGTGCTGCATCGTCCCGTCGCATGCCACGGCCGACGAGCTCGTGCGCACCGCCGGCGCGGACGCCGGCCGCTTGCAGGTCGCGCATCTCGGAGTCGATCCGGCCGTCTTCGCTCCGCCGACAGCCGCCTCGGTGCGGGCGCTGCGAGCGCAGATCGGCCTGGCCGACGACCAAGCTTACGTCGCGTTCCTCGGCACGTTGGAGCCGCGCAAGAACGTCCCGGCACTCGTCCGGGGCTGGGTGACCGCTGCGCGGGGGCGTGCTGACCCGCCCGCGCTCGTCGTGGCCGGCGGCGCCGGTTGGGATAACGACCTTTCCGCCGCGCTGGCGGGCGTCCCGCCGTCGCTGACTGTCCGGCGCCCGGGCTACCTGCCGGTCGAGCAGCTCGCGGCACTGCTCGGCGGTGCCGACGTCGTCGCGTACCCCAGCCTCGGTGAGGGGTTCGGGCTGCCGGTGCTCGAAGCGATGGCCTGCGGTGCGCCCGTGCTGACGACCCGCCGGCTGGCGCTGCCCGAGATCGGCGGCGACGCCGTCGCGTACACCGAGCCTGACCCGGCCTCGATCGCCGCGGCGCTGGCGTCGTTGCTCGACGATCCGGAACGCCGAAAGGCGCTGTCCGTGGCCGGCATCGACCGCGCCGCGACGTTCACCTGGGACGCCTGCGCCGCCGCGCACATGCTCGCCTACGAGCGGGCGGCGCGATGAGCGCTCACGCGAAGAGCCCGCCGCCGCGACGCGGCCGCGCCGAAGGCGTGAGCGGGGCCGGGGATCCACCCGAGCGTAGCGAGCGGTGGAGACGCGGGTTCGCATACGGCGGGGACGACCGGTGAGTCTCACTGTCGTCACGGTCACCTACTCGCCTGGGGAGGCGCTGACCGCCTTCCTCGACTCGCTCGAGAAGGCGACGGTCGAGCCGCTCGACATCGTGCTTGCCGACAACGGCTCGGACGACGGCTCGGTCGAGCTTGCGGCGCAGCGCGCGAACGTGCGGGTCGTGCCGACCGGCGGCAACATCGGATACGGGCGTGCCGTGAACGTCGGGGTCGCGGCAACGCACGCCGACATCGTCGTGATCGCCAACCCGGACGTCATCTGGCAGCCCGGCTCGCTCGACGAGCTGCTCGCCGCGGCGGGTCGATGGCCACGCGCCGGCTCGCTGGGACCGTTGATCAACACACCGGACGGCGCGATCTACCCGTCCGCGCGCGCATTGCCGTCCCTCGGCCGCGGCATCGGCCACGCGCTGTGCGGCTGGTGGTGGCCGGCCAACCCGTGGACCGCCGCATACCGGGGCGAGCGGGGCGAGCCACGCGAAGGCCTCGCCGAGTGGCTGTCCGGCTCGTGCGTGATCGTCCGCCGCGACGCGTTCGACGCCGTCGGCGGATTCGACCCCGCGTACTTCATGTACTTCGAGGACGTCGACCTCGGCGAGCGGCTCGGCAAGGCCGGCTGGCAGAACGTCTACGTGCCCTCGGCTGCCGTGGTGCACACCGGCGGGCACGCCACGGCCCGCGACCCGCGGCGGATGTCCGCCGAGCATCACCGCAGCGCCTGGCTGTACCTGTCTCGGCACTACGCCGGCTGGCGCTGGGCGCCGGTGCGCTGGGTGCTGCGCTCCGGGCTCGCGGCCCGCTCGGCGCTCGCCAAGCGCGTCCGCGGCGTCGCCGAGGGAGCCGCCCCGCAGCGTCGCGGCTAGCCGGATCGCTGTGCCGGGTCGCTGCTGCCGCTGCGGACGAGTAGGGCGACCAACGCCCCGGCGACGAAGCCGAACACGTGGGCCAGATACGCGACCGATCCAGCTGATGACACGGCGAAGCCGGCCGTGTAGGCCCACTGCAGCAGGAACCACCCGCCGAGCACGAGCCAGGCGGGCAGCGGCAGCGGGATGAAGAACGCGAACGGCACCAGGCTCCACACCCGGGTTCGCGGGTAGAGCACGATGTACGCGCCGAGTACCCCGGCGATCGCCCCGGACGCGCCGATGAGTACCTCCGTCGAGTTCGGGTTGGCGAGCGCGAATCCGTAGGTGGCGACCATGCCGCATCCGAGATAGAAGAGCAGGTAACTCACCCGGCCGAAGCGGTCCTCGACGTTGTTGCCGAAGATCCACAGGAACAGCATGTTGCCGAGCAGGTGCAGCCAGCTGCCGTGCAGGAACATCGCGGTGAACGCCGACAGCACCGGGATCTTGTCGTAACCGGGTGGCCCGACCACACAACCGGCACCATGCGCCCCGACCCCCGCCTGCCCGTTCGGGACGAGGCCCAGTGGCTGGTTGTGCGCGAGCTCCTTGGGGATCGCCGCGTAGTGGTCGTAGAACGCCTGCAGGTGGCAGACCTGCGACAGGCTGGCGTCTCCCGACAAACTGCTCGGGCCGCCGGGCGTGCGCAGGAAGACGATGACGTTCGCCGCGATCAGCGCGTAGGTGACCCACGGCGTCCGGCGCACCGGGTTGACGTCGTGGACCGGGATCACCATGGCGGCTAGATGTGGTGCGTCCGCCCGCGTTCGCGGAGCAGCTCGGTGAGCTTCTTGACGTCCTGAGCGCGGTCGCGACGGCAGACGACGACGGCGTCCGGCGTGTCGATGACGATCAGGTCGTGCACGTCGAGCAGCGCCACCAGGCGGTCCTTGCTCGGCACGACGACGACGCCGTCGCTGTCGAGGCTGATGACCTGGCCGTCGTCGCCACCGACGACCGTGACGCCCGCCTCGTCACGGCCCAGCAGCGCGCCGACCGTCTCGAAGTCGCCGATGTCGCTCCAGCCGAAGTCGCCGGGCACGGTCGAGACCAGCCCGTCGAGCGAGGCCGGTTCCATCACCGCGTACTCGACGGCGACCTTGGGGACGATCGGCCAGACGGCGTTCAGCACCGAGTCGCGATCAGGGCTGTCCCAGGCAGCGACGATCTGCCGCACGGGGTCGGCCACGTCCGGACGGCGCTGGGCGAGCTGGTCGAGGTAGACGTCGGAGCGCCAGACGAACATCCCGGCGTTCCAGAGGTACTGGCCGGACTTGACGTACTCGGTCGCGACGTCGAGCGACGGCTTCTCGCGGAACGTCAGCACATTCTGGATGTCCGTGGCCGCCAGCGAGTCGCATTCGAGGTAGCCGTAGCCGGTCTCGGGACGCGTCGGCGTGATGCCGATCGTCATCAGCCGCCCCTGCCGCGCGCCGTCGACAGCCCGGAGCACGACGTCGTGGAACGCGGCGGTGTCGTCGATCAGGTGGTCGGCCGCGAACGACCCGACGATCGCGCCCGGCGTGCGCTGGGCGATGATGCCGGTGGCCAGCGTGATCGCCGCGCAGGAGTCACGCGGCGACGGTTCGACGACCAGGTTGCGCGCCGGCAGTTCGGGGAGCTGCTCGGTCACGGAGTTCGCGTGGGTGCCGCCGGTGACGACATAGATGCGCTCGGCGCTGACCAGCCCGGCCAGGCGCTCGAACGTCGCCTGCAACAGCGAGTTGCTCGTGCCTGTCAGCGCGTGCAGGAACTTCGGGTTGCCGGTGCGCGACAGCGGCCACAGCCGGGTGCCGCTGCCGCCTGCCGGAATGACTGCATAGAAGTCCTGCTGCACAATCGTTGCGTCCCTCGTCGGATCGGGTGCGTGATCTAGGCACTGTAGTCGAGCGGCCCGGCGGGGCCGGCAAGCGCGAAGGGGGTGACCGTGGGCGTGCTCGCGCCCGTGGAGTCGGTCTGGCATCCCGGACACCCGGTCGACGTCATCGGCACGCTCGGCCCGCTGCGCCGCGGCGCGGGCGACCCGGCGCACCATGTCGGCGGCGACGGGACGTTCTGGTGGGTTTCGGCCACGCCGGACGGAGCCGGCACGCTGGCCCTGCGCGGTACCCACGACGGCGTGCGCTGCGCCGCCTGGGGTCCCGGTGCGCAATGGCTGCTCGACGGCGTCGCGGCGCTCCTCGGCGCCGACGACGACTGGGCCGATCTGGACTGCTCGGCGTACCCGCTGCTCGAACACACCCGCCGCCGGCACGTCGGCGTCCGGCTGCCGCGTACCCGGCTGGTGCTTGACTCGCTGGTGCCCGCCGTGCTCGAACAGCGGGTGACGGGGGGCGAGTCCTCGCGTGCCTGGCGTGGGCTGCTGCGCCGGTTCGGCACGCCCGCGCCGGGTCCGCTGCCCGGTCTTCGGGTGCCACCCTCGCCGGACGCGCTTCGGTCGATACCGACCTGGACTTGGCACCGGCTCGGTGTCGACGCGGCGCGGCAGCGGACGATCCGGGCGGCGGCAACGGTCGCGTCCCGGCTCGAAGAGTGTGTCGGCATGGCCCGGGACGCTGCCCTGGCGCGGCTGCGCGTCGTGCCCGGCGTCGGGGAGTGGACGGCAGCCGAGACGGCCCAGCGGGCGCTCGGCGATCCGGACGCGGTGAGCGTCGGCGACTACCACATCCACGACGTCGTCGTGCATGCGCTGACCGGACGCCCTCGTGGCGACGACGCCGAGATGCTGCGGCTTCTCGAACCGTGGCGCGGGCAGCGGCAGCGGATCGTCCGGCTGATCGAGCTATCCGGGGTGGCCAAGCCACGCTTCGGCCCGCGCTACGCCCCGCTGGACATCCGCGCGATCTGACCTGCCGCGCTCAGCGCCGGGTGCCTGCACATCCGCTGCCCGAGGGGTGCACAGCACCCAACCCAGGCACGCGACGGACCGATCGATGTCAGCTGCGTGCTGCGGTCCGGCGGCGTGCGCGCAAGTGGGTCGTCAGCAGGACCAGGGCGATTCCGATGACGAGCACGACCGCCCACGGGACCCAGAAGCCCAGCGAGCCGGTGTGGACGTCGTCGTTCTTCGCCGGGCCCCAGCCGACCAAAACAACTGCGACGGCCCACAGGCCGCCAACGGCCAGCAACGCCCGTCGGCGCGGCAGCAGCAGGCCACCGGCGATGGCCAGAATCAGGAAAGGAATGTCCATGATGTGCTCCTCGGTTGGGCCGCGGCGGGCTGCCGCGGAGACACCGTGAAGCGTCGGGCTCGCGGTGGGGCGCTGTCGTCGGGTCAGTGACGGATTCTGCCTGATCTCCGGTCCGCCCGCCGGATGAGCGGCGATCGGCCCGCAGGATGATCCACTTTGACCCTGGCGGTCGTACTGTGCAGCCGGTGGACCTGGTGGCGAGGGTGCGGGCGGCGGCTGCCGAGCCACTGCTCGTCGACGCCGCGATCGCGCTCCTTCTGACGGTGATCGCCCAGGGCCAGGCGGGCTGGTCCATGTCGCTCGTCGATCGGTTGCTGCTCGTGGCGATGACGGGTGTGGTGGCCGTCCGCCGGCGGTTCGTGCTGCTGACCGCGATCGCGACCGCGGCGGCAGCAGCGCTGATGGCCCTGACGCCGCAGCAACCCTCGGTGTTCGGCGAGTATCTCGCGTTCATCCTCGTCGCGTACACGGTCGCCGAGCGCCTGCGCCTGTCGCTCGCGGTGCTGGCCGGGCTGGTGATGGCCGGCGGCATCCTGGCCCACGACACGGCGTCCACGGACTTCAACACCGCTGGAGCCATTGCCGGCGACCTGGCAATTCCGCTGCTGGCGTGGGGCGTCGGCCGCATCGTGCACTTCCAGAACGGCCGCGCGGACCGTTCGCAGCGCCTCGTCGAGCAGCTTGAACAGGACCGCGAGGATCTCGCCCGTGTGGCCGTTGCCGCCGAGCGTGCCCATCTCGCCCGCGAGCTGCACGACGTCGTGACGCACAGCGTGAGCGTGGTCGTCATCCAGGCGCAGGGCGCGCAGCGCGTCCTGGACGGCGCCCAACCCGTGGTCGCCCAGGCGCTGCACGACATCGAGACGGCCGGACGGGCCGCGCTCACCGACATGCGGCGGCTGCTTGGCCTGCTGCGCGACGACGAGCAGCGCCACGCGCACGCGCCGCAGCCCGGCCTGGCCGATCTACCCGCGCTGATCCGGCGGGTGCGCTCGGCGGGCCTGGACGTCCGGTGCACCGAGACCGGCACGCCGGCCGTGCTCGCGCCCGGTGTGGAGCTGTCCGCCTACCGGATCGCCCAGGAGGCGCTGACGAACGCGTTGAAGTACGCGCCGGGTTCGCACGTGGCGCTCGAACTGCGCCACGAGCCGGACACCGTGGATCTGCGGATCACGGACGATGGGTCCGGCGGCGAGGTGGACAGTGCGAGCGGTCGTGGATTGCTCGGCATGCGCGAGCGGGTGGCGGTCTACGGCGGGACGCTGTCGGCCGGGCCGCGACCCGACGGCGGCTTCGCGGTGCACGCCCGGTTGCCGACGGGGGAGCCGGCGTGACCATTCGCGTCCTCGTGGCTGACGACCAGGAGATGGTGCGCACCGGTTTCCGGCTGATCCTGTCCGGCGAGGCGGACATCGACGTCGTCGCAGACGCTGCGAACGGCCGCGAGGCGGTCGCTATTGCTCGGCGGCTGCTGCCGGACGTCGTGCTCATGGACATCCGGATGCCGCTGCTGGACGGGCTCGCGGCGACCCGTGAGCTGGTCGCCGACCCGAACTGCCCGTCGCGCGTGCTGATCCTGACGACGTTCGACAGCAACGAGTACGTCTACGAAGCCCTCGCCGCCGGCGCCAGCGGATTCCTGCTCAAGGACGCGCCCGCAGACGAGCTGATCGCCGCGCTCCGCGTGGTGGCCGACGGCGCGGCGATCCTGGCGCCGACTGTCACACGGCGGCTGATCGAGCAGTTCGCCCGGCAACGGCCGCACGCGAGGGACGTCAGCGGCGTGCAGCAGCTCAGCGCCCGGGAGCGGCAGGTACTCCGCCGGATGGCGGACGGGCTGAACAACTCGGAGATAGCCGCCGCGCTGTTCGTCGGCGAGGCCACGGTCAAGACGCACGTTGCGCGCATCCTGCAGAAGCTCGGCGCCCGCGACCGGGTGCAGGCTGTGATCACGGCCTACCGTTCCGGGCTGGTCCATGAGACGTCGTGAAATCACGCGTTGGCAACTGCCACGAGGAACGGGTCGAGGCGCTGCCGGACGTCGTCGAGCCGGCCGCCGGCGTCCCACAGGTCGAACCACTCGTTGTCGCCGGGATGGAACGCGCGCTCGAAGACGGCGCGCGCCATCGAGCGCAGTTCAGGCGTGGCGTCGAACACGGCCGCGGTCAGCCAGTCGAGCACGAACGGGCTGCCGATGGCGTTGCGCGCACCGGACTTCCCCGCGACCAGGCATGCCGCCGCGACCGCCAGGTTCACCTCGGCGGCCGAGACGTATCCAGGCGCCGAGATGACGTTCATCATCGCCTTGGCGATCCGCGCGGTGGTGCGGTCGAAGTTGGCCTGGTCGAGGTCTCCGACGAAGTTCATCGCCCCGTCGTTGTCGAAAGGCCCCGTGTCCCAAGAACTCACGACTCGCGTACTCCGTCCCGCTCCGCGCCTTGCTGTTGGCAGACTATCGAGCGTCGTTAAGCACCGAATCGGAGAGGGCGGGCCAGGCCTGCGCGGCCCACTCGTCGAAGGCCTGATCGGTGAGCGCGACGAGCCCTAGGCGGGCGTCCGGGTCGATCCAGAACATCGTGCCGCTGCCGCCGAAATGGCCGTACGTCCGCGGCGAGTTGCGCGAGCCCGTCCAGTGCGGATGCTTCGCCGAGCGGATCTCGAAGCCGAGCCCCCAGTCGTTCGGGTCCCGCGGGCCGTAGCCGGGCAGGACGCCGCGCAGGCCCGGGTACTGGACGCTGGTGGCGTCGGCGAGGGTCGTCGGGTGTAGCAGGCCGGACGGTTCGAGCAGCTCGTGCATGACGCGAGCCAGATCGTCCACTGTGGACACGCCGCCCGAGGCGGGGCGTCCGGGCAGCGACGTGGCCCGCAGGCCCAGCGGCTTGACGAGCGCCTCGTCGAGGTACGCCGCGAACGGCATCTCGACCGCCTGCTCGACCAAGGACGCCAACAGGTCGATGCCGACGTTGGAGTACACGCGCCGGGTCGCCGGTGCGAACGACCGCAGCGGACGGTCTGGTGCGAGACCGGACGCGTGCGCCATCAAGTGCCGGATCGTCGCACCGGGGATAAGCCGGTCGTCGGGCGGGTCGGTCAGCTCGAGCGCGCCCTCCTCGACCGCGACGAGTGATGCGAGCGCGACGAGCGGCTTCGTGACCGACGCGAGCGGGAATGTCTGGTCGGTCGGCCCGAACGTGCCGAGCACGCCGGCCGGGCTCACTACAGCCGCCGCCGCATTGGTGACCGGCCAACTGTCCACGGTGGACAGAACCTCGTCGAGCGACATGACTAGCCGAGCCTGGCGCGGGCAGCGTCTGTCAGCAGCGGTATCTCGTCGGCCGTGTTGTCGGGCAATGCATCCCACCGGAACCAGCGGAGGTCCGTCGACTCGTCGCTCATGATCGGCTCGGCGCCGGGCGGCGCGACGGCGCCGTAGCAGACGTCGAAGTGCCTGGTCGGCACGCCGAGCGAGCAGGTAATGGGATGGACGTCCAGGCTCAATGGCCGCGAGTCGAACGACAGCGCGCCGATGCCGCTCTCTTCGCGCGCTTCGCGGGCGGCGGCGTCGAGCAGCGACCGGTCTTCCTCTTCGCAATGCCCGCCGAGCGGCAGCCACTTGCCGACCCGCGGATGCAGCGTGAGCAGCACCGCTTCACGCGACGGGTCGATGACGAGCGTGCTGGCGGTCAGGTGACCCGGTATGCAGGATCGCCACATCGCGTCCGGGCGGGCGGCGAGGAACGCGAGGAACGCCTGCCGTGTCGAGGAATCCGGCTCGAACGCAGAGATCACGCTGAGCGCGTCGGCGTGCAGCGGCGGTGCGATGTCGGTGGCACCGCCCGCATCCTCGCGTCCGAGGGCGATCGCCTCGGCGGTACCGAGCCGGAACAAGTCTTCGTCGGCGCGGCGGATCAGTGTGCTGCTGCCGAGGCCGTCGTCGCGCAGCGTCATGCCGCGCACGATCGCGACCGGGACGCCGGTCAGCTTGCCCTTGACCAGGTCGGCCGCGGCGGCGATCTCGTCGGCGACCGCGACCACCGTGACGTCCAGCGTATTCCCGTGGGCATCGACCATGCCGCGCGCGTCGAACAGTGCGCCGAGACCGGCCACGCCGATCGCCGCGTCCGTGATGCCTTCGCGCCAGGGACGTCCCATCGAGTCGCTGATGACCACGCCGACGTCGACGCCCGCGCGCTCATGCACCGCGTCGCGCAATGCGGCAGCTGAGCGGTCCGGATCTTCAGGCATCAGCGCGATCTCGTCGCGGGCGACGTTGGACTCGTCGACGCCCGCTGCGGCGAGCACAAGCCCTTGCCGGGTCTGCACGATTTGCAGCGGGCCGCGTTGCGCGACGACACGTGCCGTCTCGCCCCTGATCGCCTCCTGCCGGACGATGTCGCGCTCGACCGGGTCCGTCGAGCCGAGCGAGATGAGCCGTCCTTCGACCTTGGAGACGGCCTTTGACGTCACGACGAGGACGTCGCCGTCCTGCAGCGAGGCGTGCTTGACGATCGCCTCGGCGAGATCGTCGCCCGGGCGCAGCTCGCCGATGCCGTTCACCGGCAGGATCTCGATCCGTTCGGCGGAGTGATCCTCAGCCATCCGCTAGCTCCAGCGCATGGCGGACCATCTGCGCGGTCGCGTCGTCGTCGGTCATCAGCAGCGGCACCGCCCGGACGGCGACGCCGTCGATCTCGGCCGTATCGGTGCTGTGCACGAGCCATCCGTCGAGCAGCCCGCCGTCGCGGCGCGCGCCGTAGTGGCGTCCGACGCCCTGCGCGCTGACCTCGACCCCGATGGCCGGCAGGCAGGCGTCGGCCATCCCGCGTACCGGCTTGCCGCCGACGATCGGCGACAGCCCGATGACCTTGGCCGCGGCGCCGGCGACCGCCTCGCGGATGCCCGGCACGGCGAGGATCGTGCCGATACTGACGACCGGATTGCTCGGCGCGACGAGCAGGACGTCCGCGCCGGTGATCGCCTCGACGACGCCCGGCGCCGGCCGCGCATCGTCGACACCGACCTGCACGAACGCCTGCGCAGGCACTGCCGCCCGGTGCTTGATCCACCACTCCTGGAAGTGGATCGCCGTTCGGACGCCGTCCACGTCGACGATCACGTGCGTCTCGCATCGCTCGTCGGTCATCGGCAGCAGCGTCACGGCCGGCTGCCAGCGCTTGCACAGCGCGGCAGTTACGTCCGAGAGCGGGAAGCCCGCGTCGAGCATCCGGGTGCGGACGAGGTGCGTGGCGATGTCGAGGTCGCCGAGCCCGAACCAGGACGGCTCGGCGCCGTATGTCGCGAGCTCGTCCTTGATCCGCCAGGTCTCCTTGTCGCGACCCCAACCGCGGTCGGGATCGATGCCGTCTCCGAGCGTGTACATGACGCTGTCGAGGTCCGGGCAGATGCGAAGGCCGTGCAGGGTGACGTCGTCGCCGGTGTTCACGATCGCCGTGATGTCGTCGCCCGGCCGAGCCGCGCGGACGCCGCGCAGGAAACGAGCCCCGCCGATTCCCCCGGCAAGAACGGTAATCCGCACCCGTTGAAAGTACGCGATTGCGCGTTGCGCTCGCCGTCAGCCGGTGCGACGCCGCGGCAGCCAGTTCAGAACGCCCCCCGGCGGGCGGGCCAGGCCGCTGCCGCCGCGGCGCGCGCGTCGCATCGACGTTGCAGCCGCGTCGATGATCTTCGGGATGGTGTCTTCGGCGAACGTTGTGAACAGGGGCGCGAGATCCTGCTTGACGGAAACTGGCCGTGGCAGGCCCCCCGTGGTGGCGCCGCACATGGCCGCGAGCGTTGCGAGCACGGCCTCACGCGAATCGGCGGGCGCGCGCTCGTGCCGCGTCACCTGGTCGAGCTGATGGGCGAGTGCGAGCATGGCGTCGCTGTCCGGGTCGGCGAAGGACGCCCGCCAGCCGCCTTGGCGCTGCCATCGCCCGTCGGCGATCAGCTCGTTGCGGAGCGCCGTGCAGTCGGTGCTGACATGCCGGAACCAGCGAAGCCAGACCACTCCGGGTCGTTGCTCGACGGTGCCGCGCACGGCGTCGAGCATCCGGTCGCCGGTCAGCTCGGGCAGTGCGACCGCCGGCGATCCCCGTCGGTTGATGATCTGCCCGCGCAGGGCCAGATCGGCGAACAGGGCGGCGCGCAGGCAGACGTCGACGCCGGTGCGGTGCTTGATCCGGCCGGTGATCGGGTCGCGGGCGAGGCGGAGCAGGTCCGTGGCCATGCGGTCTTCAGACACGGCGCTGATCCTGCCGCTCGTGTCCATGGACGGCTTGCCGCCGCTCCCGCAAGAGCGCGCCGACCTCGTGCAGCGTCAGCTCCTCGGCGCCGTGGCGCACCGCCTCGGCACGCAGGTGCGCCGGCAGGTCGTAGTGCCACCGCCACGGATGGTCCTGGAAAAATCGGCGCGGCATGCCGATCTGGTCGGCCATCGCATGCAGTTCCTCGGGGTCGTCGGCGAGCAAGTGGCAGAACTCGTCGAATCGCAGCCCGGCGCCCGGGTAGTGCCGCACGGTGTCGACATAGCAAGTCATGGCACCGACGACCTTACGTCCGCGAGAACGCCATGGCCCGCACCCAATGCGCCGCGAGCCAGGACGCGCTGCCGGACTCGTCGCGAGCCTGCAGCCGGACGAGTCTCACGCGTCGGGCCACGATTCTCCTTTACGCACAGAGAGATTCCGGCTTGACCGTGTTCCGGCGAGTCCATTGGGGTGCCGGCGGCATCACCGGCTCAAGCACGAGGCAGGTTGGCGAGTAGATCGCCACCAGGACGGGTTCCACGTCTGGACGAGCCCGAGTGGTCACACCTACCGATCATGGCCACCCGACGGCTAGGACCTATCCCGACGGCTAGGACGACGGTGCGGGCGGCGAACCGTTGTCGGACCTCCGCGCGACGATGTCCGTCACCAAATTCCACTGGCGCGATACGCCGGCGCGAGGGATGCTGAAACTCGGCTGGATCCCGGTTGTCGCCGGGAACGAAGGTGGCGGACCAATGACTGTCCTCGTCATGTACGTGGGCTACGCCGTCGCGCCCGCGGCCGTCCTCTACATCGCGGTTCGTGTCACGCGCCGGCTCGTCAAGCGATCGTCCTCGCCGCGGCGCCCGGCGGCACCGCTCGGCCGCGACCTGCTTCGCCTCGTCGACGACCTGCACCGTCTCGAGCACGAATACAGCCGCATCGAGCGCTCGGACTCGCCGGCGAAGGCTGCTCGGCTGCGGGCGGTCAACCTCGCCTACGACGACACATTGCGCGAATGCTGCCTGGCGCTGGGACTACCCGAGCCCGGCGAGCGTCCACTCAGCGGCCTGCTGCGGCTGCAGACCGAGGCCGAGCTCGCTCAGCACGGCCTGGTCTGGTGACGTCACGTCACACGCTGATCGGCACGGTCGCCGCCCTGGCCCCGGGGCCGCTCGCCTAGGGTTCAATGTGTGACCGCAACTCCGGCTGAGTCCGCTCTGCGCCGGGTGCTGCGGCGAGCCCGGGACGGCGTCACACTCAACCCGACCGAAGCCGCTGTTCTCATGGCCGCTCGCGGCGAGCAGCTCGCCGAGTTGACGGCGATCGCCGGCCGGGTCCGCGACGCGGGGCTCGAAGCGGCCGGCCGGCCGAGGACGATCACGTATTCGCGCAAGGTCTTCATCCCGCTGACCCGGCTGTGCCGCGACCGCTGCCACTACTGCACGTTCGTCACCGTCCCGAACCGGCTCCCGGCGGCGTATCTCGAGATCGACGAGGTCGTCGACATCGCGGCCCGCGGCGCGGCCCTGGGGTGTAAGGAGGCGCTGTTCACCCTCGGCGACCGCCCGGAGGACCGCTGGCCGCAGGCCCGTACCTGGCTGGAGGAGCGCGGGTACGAGTCGACCGTCGCATACCTGCGCGCGGCCGCCATCGCCGTGCTGGAACGAACCGGCCTGCTGCCGCACCTCAACCCGGGTGTGCTGAGCTGGACGGAGCTGCAACGGCTCAAGCCGGTCGCGCCGAGCATGGGCATGATGCTCGAGACGACCTCGCGCCGCCTCTTCGAGCAGCCCGGGCAGGCGCATTACGGCAGTCCGGACAAGGATCCGACGATCCGGCTGCGCGTGCTCGACGACGCCGGCCGGCTGTCGATCCCGTTCACCACCGGGATCCTCGTGGGCATCGGCGAGACCCGCGAGGAGCGGGGCGAGTCGATTCTCGCGATCCGGCACACCGCCCGCGAGTACGGCGCGATCCAGGAAGTGATCGTGCAGAACTTCCGGGCCAAGAACGACACCGCGATGCGCAACGAACCCGACCTCGACCTCGACGAGTACGTCGCGACGATCGCGGTCGCGCGCCTGCTGCTCGGGCCTGCCATGCGGGTGCAGGCACCGCCCAACCTGGTCGACCTGGCCGAGTGCGGGCGGCTGCTTGACGCCGGCATCGACGACTGGGGCGGCGTCTCGCCGCTGACGCCGGATCACGTCAACCCCGAGCGCCCGTGGCCGCAGATCGGCGCGTTGCGCGGCGTCACCGCCGAGCACGGCTTCGCGCTGCGTGAGCGGCTGACGGCCCACCCGCACTATGTCCGCGCTGAGACGCCATGGCTGGATCCGCGAATCGTGCCGCACGTCCGCGCACTGGCCGCCGCGGACGGGCTCGCGGAGGAAACCGTTACGCCACAAGGCATTCCGTGGCAGGAGCCGGACGCCGAGTGGGTGTCGAGCGGGCGCATCGACCTGCAAACCGCCGTCGATACCGAGGGCCGCACGGACGACCGCCGCTCGGACTTCGACGAGGTCTACGGCGACTGGACCGAGATCGCCGCGCGCATCCACACCGAATTATCCACAGTGGACAGCGATGTGCGGGCCGCGCTGCGCTCCGCCGAGCGAGGCCCGGGCGCGCTCAGCGAAGCGCACGCGCTTGCGCTGATGACCGCTGACGGCCCGGCGCTCGACGCCGTCTGCCGGCTCGCCGACGACCTTCGCCGCGACGCGGTCGGCGACGACGTCACCTTCGTGATCAACCGGAACATCAACTTCACCAACATCTGCTACACCGGCTGCCGCTTCTGCGCGTTCGCGCAGCGGGCGACGGACGCCGACGCCTACACGCTGAGCACCGCCGAGATCGAGTCACGAGTTCGCGAGGCGGCGGCTGAGGGGGCGACCGAGATCTGCATGCAGGGCGGCATCGACCCGTCCCTGCCGGCCACGGCGTACTTCGACCTGGCGCGCGCTGTGAAACGAGCTGCGCCCGGCATTCACCTGCACGCGTTCAGCCCGATGGAGGTCGTCAACGGCGCCTCGCGCACAGACCTGTCGATCGCCGAGTGGCTCACCGCCGCCCGCGAGGCCGGCCTCGACTCCGTCCCGGGCACTGCGGCCGAGATCCTCGACGACGACGTGCGCTGGGTGCTCACCAAGGGCAAGTTGCCGACGAGCGCGTGGATCGAGGTCGTGACCACCGCGCACCGGCTCGGCATCCCGTCCACATCGACGATGATGTTTGGGCACGTCGACCGGCCCGACCACTGGGTGCGCCACATCCGGCTGATCGGCCGCCTGCAGGACGAGACAGGCGGCTTCACCGAGTTCGTGCCGCTGCCGTTCGTGCACATGCAGTCGCCGATCTACCTCGCCGGCATCGCGCGTCCGGGCCCGTCGCGACGCGACACCCGCGCGGTGCACGCGCTCGCGCGCATCCTGCTGCATGGTCGCATTCGCAACATCCAGACGAGCTGGGTGAAGCTCGGTGACGAGGGCACCGCCGAGATGCTGCGCAGCGGCGCGAACGACCTCGGCGGCACGTTGATGGAGGAGACCATCAGCCGGATGGCCGGATCGTCCTTCGGCTCGCGTCGCTCAGCGGCCGATCTTGTCTCGCTCGCCGCCGGCATCGGCCGGCCCGCGCGGCAACGCACGACGTTGTACGGGGAAGTCGGGTCGTCCGCTGTGGCTTAGCCTCTACCGACGCTTCGTGACGGTGCTAGTACGCACCGTGCCCAGCGCTTGACTTTGCGAATTCTTTGGTTGATAGCAGATCTCGGCTTGACTTATGGGGAACGACACGAGTGTAATTCCAAGAATGTCATCCGGTTCGAGCTGCGTCAGAGCGACCCGAGACCCGGGACTCATGCGGAGGAGGGCGCCATGACCGACATGGCGAGCAGTCTGGGCGAGGCCGATCTTGCCGAGATCTTCGGCCTGCCCGAGGAGCAGAGCTGGCAGGAACGAGCGCTCTGCGCGCAAACCGATCCAGAGGCGTTCTTCCCGGAGAAGGGCGGCTCGACGCGCGAGGCGAAGCGGATCTGCACCGGCTGCGAAGTCCGCGGCGAGTGCCTCGAGTACGCGCTGCAGCACGACGAGAGATTCGGCATCTGGGGCGGGCTGTCCGAGCGGGAGCGACGCCGCCTCAAGCGCCACGCCATCTAGGGAGCTGCGCACGTGGGTGCCCACGTGGTGAGACAGGCGGATCCGCAGCCGCGCCGACGTCCAGTTCGCCGATCGATCCTTCCGGCGCGATCCGTTCGCTCTAGCTGGGCGGGTCCAGGTCGTCGAGGTCTTTGCCGAGCAGCTCGGCGACGAGTTCCGCGACCACGGCGAACACGAGGTCGCCGCGGTCGAGCACATCTACGGCACGCACCTCGACCGGTCGCCGGTAGATCACGACGACCGGCTTGGTGACCGGGCCGAGGCCGTTGCGGTACAGCCGGCCCAGCGCGATTCCGCGGTCGGTGACCGCCTCGGGGTCGAACTCGATTCGTCCGGGCGGTGGCACGTCCTCGATCGCGAACTCGATCCCGGCCAGTTCGCTGGCCCAGCTACGCTCCAGGTCCTCCACCGCGTCCAGGACCAGATCGTCGAACTGTGCCGCCCGACTGCGTCCGATCGGAACCTCGCGCGGGGCCAGCGGCGCACGCAGCCCGCGGCCCCGGCGATCGCGCCGTCGCGCTCGGCCCGGGCGGGCGGGCCGGCCGAGCCGGTTCTCGCGCTGCACGATCGTCAGCGTACGCATGGCGCAGATCGCCGGATGGCGACACGTTCACCTTCCCGGCGGGCCATCCAGGATGTGAGGCGCGCTGAGGGCTATCGTCGCGCCTTGTGAGGCATGTGCGTCGTTGCAGTCGGACCGGTTGCGCCCGTCCGGCGGTCGCCACGCTGACCTACGTCTACTCCGACTCCACGGCCGTCGTCGGACCGCTCGCGAGCTTCGCCGAGCCGCACTCCTACGACCTGTGCGAGGGGCACGCGGTGAACCTGACAGTGCCGCGCGGCTGGGAGGTCGTCCGACACGCCGGCGAGTTCCCCGCCCCCATCCCGCACGCCGACGACCTCGAAGCGCTTGCCGACGCCGTCCGCGAAGCGGCGCGCGTGGAGCCGCCGATCCGGACCGAGCGCGGCCTCGAGGCTGCCGGAGGCGCCGGCGTGGTCGGCAACACCGGGCGCCGCGGGCACTTGCGCGTCGTTCCCCCGTCCGGCTGAGGCCGGCCCGGTCCGACCCGCCGGTAGGCTCGCGGCTCGTGACGGACCTCTCGAACATCGTCAAGGCCTACGACGTGCGCGGCGTGGTACCCGACCAGCTCGACGAGCAGGTCGCAGCCGCGCTCGGCGCCGCGTTCGTCGACGTCACCGGCGCTTCGCGAGTCGTCACCGCGCACGACATGCGCGAGTCCGGACCCGGGCTGGCGGGCGCATTCGCCGCGGGCGCCGCCGCGCGCGGCGCGCAGATCGTCAACGCCGGGCTCGGGTCCACCGACATGCTCTACTTCGCGTCTGGTCACTTGGACGTCGCGGGCGTCATGTTCACCGCCAGCCACAACCCCGCTCGATACAACGGCATCAAGATGTGCCGGGCGGGCGCCGTCCCGATCGGGCAGGACTCGGGCCTGGCCGAGATCCGCGACCGGGCGCAGGCGTACCTCACGGACGGCTTCACGCCGCCGTCGCCGCCCACCGCCGAGCGCGTCGACCTGCTCGGCGAGTACGCCCGGCTGCTCCGTTCGCTCGTGGACCTGTCCGCCATCCGTCACCTGACCGTCGTGGTCGATGCGGGCAACGGCATGGGCGGCTACACGGTGCCCGCGGTGCTCGGCGACGCCGTCCTCGACGCGTTGCCGCTCACGATCGTGCCGCTCTACTTCGAGCTCGACGGGTCCTTCCCGAACCACGAGGCCAACCCGCTCGAGCCGGCCAACCTGGTCGACCTGCAGCAAGAGGTCGTCGCCGTCGGTGCTGATATCGGACTGGCATTCGACGGCGACGCTGACCGATGCTTCGTCATCGATGCCGACGGCAACGCCGTGTCGCCGAGCGCGGTCACTGCCCTCGTCGCGACGCGAGAGCTGGCCAAGCATCCCGGCTCGACGGTCATCCACAACCTGATCACTTCGCGCGCCGTTCCCGAGATCGTCCGCGAGCACGGCGGCGTCCCGGCACGGTCGCGCGTCGGGCACTCGTTCATCAAGGCCGACATGGCACGCACCGGAGCGGTGTTCGGCGGCGAGCACTCCGCGCACTACTACTTCCGTGACTTCTGGCGCGCCGATACCGGCATGCTGGCCGCCCTGCACGTGCTGGCCGCGCTTGGCGAGCAGCCGCGTCCGCTGGCCGATCTCACCCGGCAGTACCAGCGCTACGCCGGCTCGGGGGAGATCAACTCAACGGTTGACGACCCGGCCGGCCGCCTCGCCGCCATTCGCGAAGCGTTCGCCGACCGCACGGTCGGCGTGGACGAGCTCGACGGACTGACCATCGAACTGGACGACCGCAGCTGGTTCAACGTCCGCTCGTCGAACACCGAACCGCTGTTACGGCTGAACGTCGAGGCGGCGAGCGACGCGACGATGCGCGTTGTGCGCGACGAAGTCCTGGCGATCATCCGTTCCGGCCGCTGACGAGAAGGGGCGCCTGCATGGCACTCGATTCCGAACTGCTCGACATCCTCGCCTGCCCGAGCGACGACCACGCGCCGTTGCGTGAGGAGACCCGTGACGGCGACGACGTGCTCGTGTGCACGTTCTGCCTGACGAGCTACCCGATCCGCGACGGCATCCCCGTGCTGTTGCTCGACGACGCGACGCCGGGACCGAACGGCGTCGGGGTCCGGGCTGCGTCCGACTCCTGACGAGCCCCTGATGAGCTTCGACGAGGCGCTGCTCGGCGACGAGGACATGCTTGCCATGCGCGACGTCGGCGGGCTGCTGTGGGCGCTTGCGTCGAGCGGCGCCCAGGTCCGCCGTGCGGTGGACACGATCGGCGAGTTCGAGGTGTCCCGGCTCGATCTCGGCGGATTGCCGCGCTCGGTGCTCGTTGCGACGGACAGCCCGGCCAAGGGCGCCGCTCGCGTACTGACCCGGCTGGCCATGCCCGCGACGCCTGCGGTGATGTGGCACGGCGTCGAGCTGCCGCGCTGGGCCGGTCCGGCCGACGCACTGCTTGTCGGCTCGTCGGACGGGCGGCACCCCCGCCTGGCCGCGATCGTCGAGCAGGCTGCGCATCGTGGACTGGCGATGGCCGTCGCGGCGCCTGAGGGTTCACCGGTCGCCGAGGCCGCCGGACGTGCACCCGTAGCGCACCTGCCCGCGGAGCCGAACCCGCGTGCCGTGCTGTGGGCGGTGCTGACCCCGCTGCTGCAGGCAGCTGACGTACTCGGTGTCGCGACCGCACCGCCGGTGCTGCTCGGCGAGGTTGCCGACGCGCTCGACGAGACGGCCGAGGCGTGCCGCCCGTCCGGCGACGCTCTCACCAACCCGGCCAAGGCTCTGGCGATCGAGTTCGCCGAGTCTCTGCCCGTGATCGCCGGCGCCGGGCATCTAGCCGGCGTGGCCGCGCACTTGTTCGCCGACGTGCTGCAGCTGTTCGCCGGCGTGGGGGCCGTCGCGGTGAGCCTGCCTGACGGCGTCGCGTCGGCGGGCGCGCTGCTCGTCGGTGACCTGCAGGACTCCTTCGACGACGAGTTCTTCCGCGACCGCACCGATGAGACCGTCGCCAGGCCCCGGCTGGTCACGATCGGCGACGAGCCCGAGGACATGGACGAGCCGCCGCGCCCCGTCTCCAACGCGCAGCAGCAGCTCGACGAGGTAGCCGCGCAGCGGGCGGCTGCCGCGCTGCACCGGATCGCCAGCCAGCGCGGGTTGCGCTCGTCGGTGGTCGACGTCCCACGCGGCGCCCACCTCGCCCGGTTCGCTGCCGCGACCGCGTTCGGCGCGTTCACGGCCACTTACCTGGCCCTCGGTCGCGGCATCGACCCGTCTGCTCCGCGGCCCGGCGAGCTGGCGCATTGAGTGCAGGCAGCGGCTCGAAGGCGGTCATCGCGGCGCTGGGTGCGAACCTCGGCATCGCGGTGATCAAGTTCATGGCGTTCGCGGTCACCGGCTCGTCGTCCATGCTCGCCGAGGGAGTGCACTCGCTGGTCGACTCGGGCAACCAAGGCCTGCTGCTCGTGGGTGCACGGCGTTCGCAGCGAGAGGCCACGCCCGAGCATCCGTTCGGCTACGGCCGTGATCGCTACGTCTACGCGTTCCTTGTGGCGCTCATGCTCTTCTCCGCAGGTGGCCTGTTCGCGCTCTACGAAGGCGTCGACAAGATCCGGCAGCCGCACCACCTCGACGCCCCGGCGGTTGCACTGACCGTGCTCGCAGTGGCCGTCGTGCTCGAGTCCTTCTCGTTGCGGACGGCTGTCGTCGAGTCACGGCGGACGAAAGGCGACCTGAGTTGGGTGGCGTTCATCCGGCGCGCCAAGATGCCCGAGTTGCCGGTCGTGCTGCTCGAGGACGTGGCCGCACTGGTCGGCCTGCTGCTCGCCCTCGTCGGTGTGGGCGTCGCGGCGGCCACCGGAGATTCCGTCTGGGACGGCATCGGCACGATGAGCATCGGCGTGCTGCTGCTGGCGGTTGCGGTGATCCTGATCGTCGAGACGAAGAGCCTGCTGCTGGGCGAGGCGGCGGCACCGGACGCGCTACGAGCGATTGCCGCCGGCCTCAGCGGCCCGGGCGTCGACCGGATCATCCACCTGCGCACGATGCACCTCGGCCCGGACGAACTGCTCGTCGCCGCCAAGCTCGCGATGCCTGCCGGCGCCACGCTGGCGAGCGCCGCCGCGGCCATCGACGCTGCCGAGGCGCGCGTGCGCGAGGCAGTCCCGTCCGCGAAGGTCATCTACCTGGAACCCGACATCGACCGCGCCGAGGAGCCAGCGCCGTGAGCCGGCTGATAGCGCTGCAGGGCGTGATTCGCCCTTATGCCTGGGGCTCGCCGACCGCGATTCCGGAGCTGCTCGGCGTCCCTCCGACCGGCGAGCCGGCCGCCGAGCTGTGGCTCGGCGCGCATCCGGACGACCCGGCCTTCGCGCCCGAACACGGCACGACGCTGGATCGGCTGATCGCCGCCGATCCGGTCGGCCTGCTCGGCCCCGCCGTGGCGGGGCACTTCGACGGGCGGCTGCCGTTCCTGCTGAAGGTGCTCGCCGCAGACAAGGCGCTGTCGATACAGGTTCATCCGGATCTCGCCCAAGCGCGCGCCGGGTACGCCGACGAGGACGTTCGGGGCGTCCCGCGCGATTCGCCCGAGCGCAACTACAAGGACCCGAACCACAAGCCCGAACTGCTCTGCGCGCTCACCGAGTTCGACGCGCTGTGCGGGTTCCGGCCGGTGGCTCAGACGCTGGCGCTGATCGACGCGCTGGACGTCGAGGCGCTGGCGCCGTACCGCGCGCTGCTCGCCGGGCCGGACGGGCTGCGCGCCGCGTTCACCGCATTGCTGACCTTGGATGATCCGAAGCCGCTCGTCGAAGCCGTCGTTGCCGGCGCCGGCCGCCTCGGTGGCGGCCCGTGGGAGGCGGCGGCGCGGGCGACGCTGGTTGCGGCCGGCGACTTCCCGGGTGACGTCGGCGCGGTGCTGGCGCTGCTGCTCAACGCAGTGCGGTTGCGGCCCGGCGAGGCGATCTTCCTGGGCGCCGGCAACGTGCACGCGTACTTGCGCGGGGTCGGCGTCGAGATCATGGCCAACAGTGACAACGTGCTGCGCTGCGGGCTCACCCCCAAACACGTCGACGTCCCGGAACTGCTGCGGATCACCGACTTCACCGAGCTCGCTGACCCGATCTGGCCGGCCGTCGACGGGCGGTTCGCCGTGCCCGTCCAGGACTTCGCGTTGTCGGTGTTCGATCTGGACGGATCGGTGGCCGTCGGCGATGCCGGACCCGCGATCGTGCTCTGCGTCGACGCCGGCGGTCGCATCGAAGCATTCGACTCGGCCGTCGACCTGGAGCGGGGGCGGGCGGCATTCGTCGGGGCTCGGGATGCGGCTTTCGTCGTCCGCGGTATGGGCCGCGTCGTCGTCGCAACGGTGGGTCCAGAAACCTGACATGGTCGTGGTAGGGTTCCCAGCGATGCGAACGCTGACGATCCAGCAGGCAGCCGACGCCACCGGCTGGTCTCAGCGGATGTTGCGCTACCTGGAGCAGGCCGGCCTGGTCGCCACCCTGCGCACCCCCGGCGGGCACCGCACGTACGGGCCGCGCCAGATCGAGCGGCTGCAGCGGCTGCGCGACCTGCTCACCGAGCACGGCATCGGCATCACCGACATCGCCTTCGAGCTTCGCATGCGCACCGACCCGGGACTTGCCCGGGCGGTCGACGAGTGGTTCGGCGCGATCCACCGTGCCACGGCGTCCGTCCAGTCCGGCATCTACCGTCGGCTGACGAGCGAAGAGCAGTTTCCAGTACCCGTCGAACTAGGAGAGAACGTGAGCCTCGCCCTAACCGCTGACTCCGCCGGAGCGGTCACCGACTTCAAGGTCGCCGACCTGTCGCTGGCCCCGTTCGGCCGCAAGGAGATCCAGCTGGCCGAGCACGAGATGCCCGGCCTGATGTCCCTGCGCAGGGAGTACGGCGCACAGCAACCGCTGCGGGGCAAGAAGGTCGCCGGGTCGCTGCACATGACCGTGCAGACCGCCGTCCTGATCGAGACGCTCGCCGCGCTGGGCGCGGACGTCCGCTGGGTCAGCTGCAACATCTTCTCCACCCAGGACCACGCCGCGGCCGCCGTTGTGGTCGGGCCGGACGGCACGCCGGAGAACCCGACCGGTGTACCGGTGTTTGCCTGGAAGGGCGAGACGCTCGAGGAGTATTGGTGGTGCACCGAGCAGATGCTCACCTGGCCGGACGGCACCGGGCCGGACTCCATCGTCGACGACGGCGGTGACGCCACGCTGCTGATCCACATGGGTGTCGAGTTCGAGGCGACGGGCGCGGTGCCGCAGGCTGACGAGGGCGACTCGGACGAGTACGCGATCATCCTCGACACCCTGCGCCGGTCGCTGGCCGAGCATCCGGGCAAGTACACGCGGATGGCGCAGAGCATCATCGGAGTGACCGAAGAGACGACCACCGGCGTGCACCGCCTCTACGAGTTCGAGAAGAACGGCACGCTGCTGTTCCCGGCGATCAACGTCAACGACTCGGTGACCAAGAGCAAGTTCGACAACAAGTACGGCTGCCGGCACTCGCTGATCGACGGCATCAACCGGGGCACCGACGTGATGATCGGTGGCAAGCTCGCGGTCGTCTTCGGCTACGGCGACGTCGGCAAGGGCTGCGTCGAGTCACTGCGCGGCCAGGGCGCCCGCGTGGTCGTCACCGAGGTCGACCCGATTTGCGCGCTGCAGGCCGCGATGGACGGCCTCGAGGTCGTCACGCTCGACGACGTGGTAAGCAAGGCCGACATCTTCGTGACGGCCACTGGCAACAAGGACATCATCATGGCCAGCCACATGTCCCGGATGAAGCACCAGGCCATCGTCGGCAACATCGGCCACTTCGACAACGAGATCGACATGGCGGGTCTGGCCAAGGTGCCGGGCATCCAGAAGATCGAGGTCAAGCCGCAGGTGCACGAATGGCGCTTCGCCGACGGACATTCGATCATCGTGCTCAGCGAGGGACGGCTGCTGAACCTGGGCAACGCCACCGGCCACCCGAGCTTCGTCATGTCGGCGTCGTTCGCCAACCAGACCATCGCCCAGATCGAGATCCACAACAACAAGCACGTGTACTCGAGCTCATCCAAGCCCAGCGTCCACGTATTGCCCAAGCACCTCGACGAGAAGGTCGCCAGGCTGCACCTGGAGGCACTCGGCGCCAACCTGACCACGCTCACGAAGGAGCAGGCCGCCTACATCGGCGTCGACGTCTCGGGACCGTACAAGCCAGACCACTACCGGTACTGACCTATCCCCGCCTGCGCGGAGCTCCGGCTGACCCGCTCGCTCCGCTCGGGGTCGAGCCGGAGCTCCGCTTCGCGCCTGGCGGCGCGGGCCGTAGCGGCGGCGGGGCTCTTCGCGCGAGCGCTCATCGCTTTGCTGGTAGCTCAGCTCGGAGGCGTGAACGGCGATGGCGGCGGCGCGTCGGGCGGTGGCGCGTGCGGCGGCTCGTACTGGGACGGCGGCGCGTACTGGACCGGCGGTACGTATTGCGGCGGCGTTCCGTACTGGTACGGCTGTTGATACTGCGGCGCCGCTAGGTCGGCGCGGCGGCGGCGCTCGGCGAGCACCGTGATCAGGACCCAGGGCGTCGGCGTGCCCGGCGGCGGAGGGGGCGTCGTCACTGCCTCGACCCGTGCGCGCAGATCCTCGCCGAGTGACTGCTGCGCGGCGAGGGTCATGTCCGTCGCGCGCACCACGAACTGACGGACGCCGAGTGCGAGCTGGTCGTCGAGGCGGCTGAGGTCGAGCGACGCGGCCCACGGCTGCAGCTGGTACGGAACCCCGAAGTCCCGGGGGACGAGGCTGCGCCGCGGGCCCGCCCGCTCGTTCAGCACGAACGTGCCGGCCATCATGTCGCCGAGACGCTTGGTGCGCTGGCTGAAGATCATGGTCAACACGCCGGCGGCGGTCGTGAACGGCGCGAGCAGGCCCGGCTTCTCCAGCACCAGCCCGGCCAGGCCGCGCACGAGCGCCTGCCGGAACCCGATCGGCCCGCCGTCGTCTCGCACCACGCGGAGGCCGAGGCACATCTTGCCGATCGTGCGCCCGTGGGCGAGCCACTCCATCAGGATCGGATAGCCGGCCACGACGAGCACGATCTCGACGATGACGAGGGCGCCGACCGCTGCGTCGTCGGCGTTCTGCAGCAGTCCGCCCGTCGCCGCGAGCAGGATGAACGAAGCGATGACCTGCAGCGTGAGGTCGATCGACGCCGCCACCAGACGTGAGCCGACGCCTGCGTGATTCAGATCGAACGCAACGCCCTCGCCGGACGTGAGTTCGGTCTGCGCGTTGACCACCCTCGAACCATAGACTCGGCGACACCGTGGACGTCGACTCCTTCATTGCCCGCCACTCGGCGGAGTGGGCCCGGCTCGAAACACTCGCGAGGCGGCGCCGGCTCACCGGCGCGGAGGCCGACGAGATCGTCGTGCTCTACCGGCGGGCGGCCACGCACCTGGCGCTCGTCCAGTCGCGTACGCCCGACCCGGCGCTCGCCGCCCGGCTGTCCGGACTGCTCTCCCGTGGTCGCGCCGCGACGGTCGGCGGCAGCCGCACGACCGGGTGGTCGGCGCTCGCCCGCGGGGTCACCGTCGACTTCCCGGTGACCGTGTACCGAGCCTGGCGCTGGTGGGTCGGCATGCTCGTCGCGAACCTCGGCGTCGCCGCGGCGATGATGCTCTGGCTGCGCGCGCACCCGGACCGGATCAGCCGGCTGCTCCCGTCCGACGAGGTGCGCCAGCTCGTCGATCACGACTTCAAGGACTACTACTCAGCGCATCCGGCGCGGTCGTTCGCCGCGCATGTCTGGACGAACAACGCGCTCGTCGGGGCGCTTGCGCTTTTCCTCGGCGTGACGCTCGTCGGCACGCTGTACGTGATGTGGCAGAACACGCTGAACCTCGGCATCGTCGGCGGCGCGATGCTCGGGGCGGGCAAGCCCGGCGTGTTCTTCGGGCTAATCCTGCCGCACGGCATGCTCGAGCTGACCGCCGTCTTCGTCGCGGGCGGCATCGGCTTGCGCACCGGTTGGGCGTGGGTCGCGCCGGGTGCGTTGCCGCGGTCGAGGGCGCTTGCGGAGGCCGGACGCGCGACGGCGGTGGCCGCGCTGGGGCTCGCCGGCGTACTGCTTGTGTCCGGCGTGATCGAGGCGTTCGTGACGCCGTCCGGGCTGCCGACCGCCGCGCGGATCACAATCGGCGCGCTCGCCGAGGTCGCCTTCCTGACCTACGTCGTCGTGCTCGGCAGGCGCGGCGTGCGTGCCGGCGCCACGGGTGACCTCACAGCCGAGGAGCGCGAGGACGTGCTGCCTGTCGCGTAACCGTGCTCAGAGCCGGCCGGCGGCCTTGAGGTCGAGGTATGCATCGGTGACGTGCGAGGCGAACGTGTCGGCGGGGGAGTCGACGACGTGCGCGCCGAGCTTGCGCAGTTGTTCGGTGACCGCTCGGCGCGCGGCGGCGGCCTGCTCGGCGGCTGCCGCGGTGTAGACGTCGCCGGCGTCGCCGCGGGCGACGGCCAGCGCGGCGACGGACGGATCGGCCACGGACGCGACCACCAGCTCGTGCCGGGCCGCGAGCGCCCGGGCGGCCGGGAGCAGCCCGGTGTCGGCCGCTGTGTCGAGGGCGCTGAACAGCACGACGAGGGAGCGCTTGGGCACCCGGCGAAGCACCTCGCCGGCGAGCAGCTGCGGATCGGTCTCGACGAGGGCGGGTTCCAAAGGCGTCAGCGCGGCGACCAGTTTCGGTAGCACGTCGCGTCCGCTCGTCGCGGCCAGCCGGGCCCGGACGGCGATGTCGGCAGCCACGAGGGCGACGCGGTCGCCGGCCCGTGACGCGGTGGCGCCGAGCAGCAGGCAGGCGTCCAGCGCCGCGTCCAGACGGGGTTCGTCGCCGAGCCGGGCGGCAGAGGTCCGGCCCGTGTCGACGGCCAGCACGATGTGCCGGTCGCGTTCGGGCCGCCACGTCCGGACCACCACGTCGCGCGAGCGTGCCGTCGCCCGCCAGTCGATCGCGCGCACGTCGTCGCCGATCACGTAGGCGCGTAGCGAGTCGAACTCGCTGCCCTGCCCGCGCTGGCGCACCAGGACGGCACCGTCGATCTGGCGCAGCCGCGACAGCTTCTCGGGCAGGAACCGCCGCGACCCGAACGCCGGCAGCACCCGCAGCACGCCGGGCACGGCGATACGCCGCTGCCGGGCCGCAACGCGCAGCGGCCCGAAGGAGCGCACCGTCACCTGCGCGGCTGCGCGTTCACCACGGCGGCTCGGCCACAAGACAGTGGCGACCCGGCCGCGGTCACCCGGGCGCACGTCGACGGGCTGCAGCCTGGGCGTCGCGCCGGCCGAGGGCACCCACGCGTCGCGCACGATCGCGCGGAGCCGCCGCCGGCCGCCGTTGACCAGGCCGAGCGCCGTCTCGCCCTGCTGGCCGAGCCGCACTGCCGCACTCGGCTCGCGAGACAGGCGCAGGTCGGCAATCCGTGCGGCGAGCAGCGCGTCGACGAGCACGACCGCAGCAATAAGCCCTGCGAAGGCCAGGGCGGCGGCCGCGGAGACCGCCGCGACGAGCAGCCCGAGGGCCGCCAGCGCGATCAGCCGTCCGGTTAAGGCCATGGACTCAGCGCGGTACCGGCACCGAGGCCAGCACCGACTCCAGGACGCCGTCGACAGTCACGCCTTCGAGCTCGGCCTCGGGGCGTAGCGAGATCCGGTGGCGGAACGTCGGGCGGGCCAGCGCCTGCACGTCGTCCGGAGTCACGAACTCGCGTCCGGTCAGCCACGCCCACGCGCGCGACGTGGCCAGCAGCGCAGTCGCGCCGCGGGGCGACACGCCCAGTGAGACGGCCGGCGCCGACCGCGTCGAACGAGCCAGTTCGACGATGTAGGCCAGGACCGCCGGGTCGATATGCATCGAGCGCACCGCCGCGGTGGCGGCCGCCAGGTCGTCGGCCGACGCGACCGCGGACACGCCGGCGGCCGCCAGGTCGCGGGGATCGAAGCCGCCCGCGTGCGCGGCCAGAATGCGAACTTCGGTCTCGCGGTCGGGCAGCGGCATCGTCACCTTGACCAGGAACCGGTCCAGCTGCGCCTCGGGCAGCGGGTAGGTGCCCTCGTACTCGACCGGGTTCTGGGTGGCGATCACGCAGAACGGATCGGGCAGCGGGCGCGCCCGGCCCTCGACGGACACCTGGCGCTCCTCCATCGCCTCGAGCAGCGCGGACTGGGTCTTGGGCGGCGTCCGGTTGATCTCGTCGCCGAGGAGCAAGTTCGTGAAGACCGGGCCTTCGCGGAACTCGAAGCGTCCTGTCGAGGTGTCATAGATCAGCGAACCGGTGATGTCGCCGGGCATCAGGTCGGCCGTGAACTGGATGCGCGTCGTGGTGAGGTCGAGCGCCGCGGCGAGAGTGCGCACCAGCAGCGTCTTGGCCACGCCGGGCACGCCTTCGATCAGGACGTGGCCGCGGCAGAGCAGCCCGATTAGCACGCCCGTGACGGCGGCGTCCTGGCCGACGACGGCCTTGGCCACCTCCGTGCGCAGCCGGTGCAGGCCTTCTCGCGCTGCAGTGTGAGCCTCGGTCACGAGCCGGCCTCCGCTGTGAGCATCGCAGCGAGCACCGCGGGGAGCGCCAGCGACCGAGGAACGGAGCGAGGAGCGGAGCGGCGGAGGCCGGCGGGGGGTTCGGTCACGAGGGCGTTCCCTTCGTTCTGGACGGCACGCCGGCCGCCTCTTCCAGTGCATCCAGGACGGCGGCAAGCCGCAGCAGGCCCGTGTCGTCGGTCGGCGGTGGCCCGCCGAGCTGCTGGGCGACAGCCGCGGGCTCGCGTCCGGTCGCCGGTGCGACCGCGGCTACGACTTCGGGCAACGCCGCCCCTCGTGGCAGGCCGAATCGAGTGATGAGACGCGCCGTCGTCGCTGCCCGCAACGCTGCTGCAGCCCGGTCGCGCGCGCCCGCGCGCCGGTAGAGCCGGCCGTGCCCCTCGACCACCTCGGCTGATCGCACGACAACCGGCAACGGCTCGCTGACCACCGGCCCGAACCGCCGCGCCTGCCACAGCACCAGCAAGACGCCCAGGGCGAGCAGCCACACGAAGGCGCGCCGCGCACCGCCCGGGAACAGCTGCCAATACGTCGGTGCGGCGGTGCCCGTAGCCTCGGTGCCGGGCAGCAGCCACGTAATGTCCTTCGCAGTGCCGTTGTCGGTGATGGCGTTGACGTCGAGCGCGGCCACCCCCGCGTCGCCGACGTGGCGATTCATCAGTAGATCGTCCGAGCCCAGGACGACCACGCCGTCGTCGAGCACCACCGCGCCGCCGTAGCAGGACTGAGCGCCACCCGAGTACCGGATCGTCCCGTCCGGCAGGTCGACTGTCCCGGCGGCGGCACCCGGCCAGTCGCAGGCTGGCGACGTGTGGCCCGACCCGTCGCCGGACTCGATCGACACGCCGGGCGGCAATGCCCCCGCGGGCGCGACGAGGACGAGCCGCGCGGCTCGCGCGCGCAGGCCCGCGAGTTGGTCTGCGCTGTACGAGTCGGGCGAAGCGACGACGACCGTCGCGCTGGCCTGCTCCGCCGCGGTGAGACTCGTCGTGCGGGTAACCCGGGCGCCGTGTTGCCGCAGCACGACCGCCAATGCCTTGCTGCCCTGCTTCGACGGCGAGGACGGGTCGAGCGGGCGCTGCGTCCCGCCGGTCAACGTCACAACGGCCAGTGCGGCGATGACCAGGGCTGCTGCGATCGCGATCCAGAATCTCGCGCGCTGCCACGCAGGGCGCACGACGCTCGCGGGTTGCACGCTCACCATGGCTGCGCATACCCCGCGGCGGTTGCCGGCTGGGCCACCCGCACGGACGCGATCGCATCCGCCGCAGATCGCGCGAGGGCGGCATCGGCCGGAGTCGCTGCGCGGCCACCGAACCACACCTCGTCGAACGCCGTCGTTGCCGCGCGCAGGTCGTCGGCCGCGGCAGGCAGCAACGGCCCGGCTTCGCGCGCTGTTGCGGCACCGGTACGGCCAGGCCTCGGCGGAAGGATCCCGCGATCCTCGATCGTCCGCACCGCCGCGCGAAGCCACTCGCGCAGGGCCTCGGCGTGCCGTCCCTGCGCGGCGAACTCGGCCGCGAGCCGCCGATGGTCGGCGGATGCGAGTGGCCGCAACGGGTCGTCGTCGCCGGAGCCGCCCATCCGGGCAACCCGGCGCGGCGGCCCGGCGCGCACGACGGCGAAGATCACGACGGCCGCGACGATCACCAGCGCCACGAGCAGCGCGTTACCCCCGGCCGAGCCGCTGAACAGGTCGGCCAGCCGGCGCGTGAGCCAGTCGACGAACCGGCTGACCAGGCCCGGATCGTCGCGGTGGTACTCGGCCTTGCGCAGCTCCTCGCGGGCGGCGCGCTGCGCGTCCGGGCCGGAGACCGGATCGGCGAGCAGCGAGACGCTCATGCCGCCGAGCACCGTCGCTCCGAGCACTAGAAAGCCGTCCGCGCCGTGGGCGGCGCGTCGCCACGGCGCGGACGGCCGATCGACTGCTGCAGCACGATGTCGAGGCCCTCCTTGCGCATCCGCAGATCGACGTAGAGCAACGCGTCCACGCCGGCGCGGATCGGCGCGGTGAATGTGGCTGACACCGCTGAGCCCACCGCGGTGAGCACTAGGAACACCACCGGGATGCTGCTGTCGGCGGTGTCGGAGAACGTGTTGCTGTCGACGACGAGGCCGACGATCTCGAACGGCAAAGCGATGAAGCCGCCGATGACGGACGCGATGGCCACGCCGAGCGCCCGGATGCCCCAGACGCGCCAGAACGTGCCGGCCACGAGTGCGCGAGAGCGCCCGAACGCGCCGCGCATCGTCGTGTGCTCGGTCATCATCGCCGGCACCGCGACCGCCCAGATTCCCCACAGCCAGATGCCGGGTGCGAGGCAGAGCAGCAGCCCCACGAACTCCGCGACGGTCGCCACGACGGCGAGCGCGAGCAGGCGCCAGATGCGGCCCTTCGTCCGGGCCCACACCTCGGCCGGCCCCAGGCGCACGCCTAGGACGTCCTGGGTGATCGCGACGGTGAGCATGCCGGTGAGCACCGCGCCGAGCAGGGTACTGGCCACGAGCGTCGCGAACGAGGCGCCCTCGGTGCCGAGCAGCGGCCCGAGGTCCGTGGTCCTCGTCGAGTCGCCGGTATCGGTGATCTTGACGTCACCGAGCTGGCTGAACGCGATGAGCTCGAACACGGCGACGAGCAGCACCTGCGCCACGGCCACGGCCGCCGAAAGACCGAGCATCACGCGCGGATTGCGCCGGATCATGGTGAAGCTGCCGTCGAGGATGTCACCGAGCCCGAGGGGACGCAGCGGCACGCAGCCGGGCTTGGGAGCGGGCGGCGGCGGCCCGTAACCAGGCGGCACGCCGTAACCAGGCGGCACGCCGTAACCAGGCGGCGGCCCGTAACCGGGCGGGCCGTAACCAGGCGGCGGCGGCCCGTAGCCAGTGGGCTGTTGATCGGGTGGTGGGCCGTAACCGGGCGGCGGGCCAGGATGCTCGCCCGGCCCGTACGGCGGCTGGGTCACGTCGCCCTCCCATCAGGCCCCCGATCCGGCATTGCGTGCCAATCTTGGCACCTCGACAACGCGAGGCTCGTACGCGCCGAGCGGCGAAGTGCCACGATGTGAGCGTGAAGCCACGCGTCCTCGTCGTCGACGACGATTCCGCCCTGGCCGAGATGCTCGGCATCGTGCTGCGCACCGACGGCTTCGAACCGGCCTTCGTGCCGGACGGCAGCCGTGCCATCACGGCGTTCCGCGAGACGAAGCCCGACATCGTCCTGCTCGACTTGATGTTGCCCGGCCTGTCCGGATTGGACGTCTGCCGCGCGATACGCGCCGAGAGCGGCACGCCGATCATCATGCTGACGGCCAAGAGCGACACGGTCGACGTCGTGCTCGGCCTGGAATCCGGTGCTGACGACTACGTCGTCAAGCCGTTCAAACCCAAGGAGCTCGTCGCCCGGATGCGCGCCCGGCTGCGTCATCACGACGACATCGCGAGCGAGTCGCTGACCATCGGCCCGCCCCACTCGCCGGTCAGCATCGACGTTCCCGGCCACCAGGTCCGCCGCGACGGCGTCACGATTCCACTGACGCCGCTCGAGTTCGATCTCCTCGTGGCGTTGGCCCGCAAGCCCCGCCAGGTGTTCACTCGAGAGGTGCTCCTCGAGCAGGTATGGGGCTACCGGCACGCCGCAGACACCCGGCTGGTGAACGTCCACGTCCAACGCCTGCGCTCCAAGGTCGAACGCGACCCGGAGAAGCCCGAGGTCGTGCTCACCGTCCGCGGCGTGGGGTACAAAGCCGGACCTCCATGAACCCAGCTACTACGACGCCTCGGGACGGTCGGGCCCGATGAGCGAGCACGTCGAGGCGCGACCGGCAGGGTCGGGTGCGGTCGCACCTGCCCACACCGTCTCTCCTGTCGGCCCCGACTCGCCCGCGCGCACCGACTCGCCGGTCACCCGGACGACCGTGCGGCTGATCGCGTGGGGCCGCGTCGCCCTGCGGCGGGCCGCGACGGCCTGGCGTGCCGTCGCCCGTACCTGGAGCCACTCGCTGCAACTGCGAGTCGCACTCACGACCCTCGTCGTCAGCGGAGTCGTCGTGCTCATCATCGGCATATTCCTCGTAGACCAGATCAGCGCCGGAGTGCTGCGCGCGAAGCGCACGGCGGCGATCGCGCAGGTCGACACCGGCAGGGCGGCGGCCAACCAGGCGCTTGCGTCCGCCAACTTCGCCGACATCCAGAGCGTCGCGCAGGGCGTGCGGGACGTGCGGGACGAACTGGCCGCGAGCGGCAACGACGCCGGCCTGTTCCGGATCGTGATCAAGTCGGAGACGTCGAACCGGTCACTCGCCGGCGTGTTCGATCCCGATCCGGTGCCGACGACGCTGCGGCGTGTCGTGCAGGGCAATAACGTCGCCGTCCAGTACTCGCGAGTGAACGCCACCGCGAGCGGACCACAGGTCTCCGGCTTCGTCGTCGGCGAGCCCGTCCGGGCACAGGGCGGCCTGTTCGAGATCTACTACCTTTTCCCGCTCAGCGCCGAGGAGGACACCCTCGCGCTGGTGCAACGCACCGTCTTGCTCGCGGGCCTCGGTCTGGTGCTGTTCGTGGCGATGATCGCGGTGATCGTCACCCGGCAGGTCGTCCGTCCGGTCCGTGTTGCCGCCCGGACAGCGGCGCGCCTTGCCGGCGGTGACCTCTCGCAACGGATCAAGGTTCGGGGGACGGACGACATCGCGCAGCTCGGCCAGGCGTTCAACGAGATGGCCGGCAGCCTGCAGCGCCAGATCCGGCGGCTGGAGGACATGTCGAGGCTGCAACGGCGATTCACCAGCGACGTCTCTCATGAGTTGCGGACGCCGCTGACCACCATCCGAATGGCCGCCGAGGTGCTCCACGCCCGGCGCGGATCCTTCCCACCGCAGATCGCCCGCTCGGCGGAGTTGCTGCAGACCGAGCTCGACCGGTTCGAGTTGCTGCTCGCCGACCTGCTGGAGATCTCCCGGTACGACGCCGGCGTCGCCCGCCTCGACGCCGAGATCATCGACCTGCGCGCCGTGGTGCGCCGCGCCGTCGACGCCCACCGGACGCTGGCCACCCGGCACGGCTGCCAAGTCCTCACCGAGATGCCCGCCGAGCCGGTGGCCGTCGAAATCGACCCTCGCCGTGTCGAGCGAATCCTGCGCAACCTGCTCGGCAACGCTCTCGACTACGGCGACGGCCGGCCGGTCGTCGTGACGATCGGCGCAGACGAGGACGCTGCGGCCGTGACCGTCCGCGACAACGGCGTAGGCCTGCGTCCGGGCGAAGCCGGCCTGGTGTTCAACCGCTTCTGGCGTGGCGACCCCTCGCGCAGCCGGCTCACCGGAGGCACGGGGCTCGGCCTCGCGATTAGTCTCGAGGATGCGCGGCTGCACGGGGGATGGCTGCAGGCGTGGGGTGAGCGCGGCGTCGGCGCCCAGTTCCGGTTGACGGTGCCGCGCCGCGTCGGCCAGACGCTGTCGTCCTCGCCGTTGCCGCTGGAGCCTTCGGTCTTCATCGGCGACCTGGACGGTCAGCGATGATGCCGCGGCCCGCGCTGCGCCGCCTGCGCCGCGTCGGCGTCGGCGCTGCTGCTGTCGCGATGGTGGTGTCGGCATGCTCGGGAGTGCCGTCGTCCTCCTCGCCGGAGGTGATCCACCCGGCCGAGGGCAACCTGTCCGCGGCGGGGCAGCCGCTGATCACCCCGCAACCTGGTGCCGAGGCCCGCGAGATCGTCAAGGAGTTCCTCAACGCGAACGTCGGCGAGCCGGACGACCCGCGAAGTGCGCACCTGTTCCTCACTCCCGGCGAGCAGGGCAAGTGGTCCGACAGCACGGTCGCGATCCTCCAGCAGGATCCCCGGGTCGACTTCGCCGTGCAGGACAGCGACAACAAGACCCGGGTGACGGTCAGCGGCACCCAGATCGGCCGGCTCGCGGCCGACGGGACGTACACGCCTGAGCCGGCCGGGACGGTCGGCGGCGGCGGCCAGTCATGGCAGAACACGTTCACGCTCGTGCTCGTCGACGGCCAATGGCGCATCAGCGACCTGCCGGACGGTCTGATCGTGACCGAGGCGGACTTCGCGGCCGCCTACCTGCCCGCGCGCAAGCTGTACTTCTTCGACCTGCCCGAGGAGCATCTTGTCCCCGATCTGCGGTACTCGGCACTCACGAGCGAGCAGGCGATCGCGTCCTGGCAGCTGACCCAGCTGCTCGCTGGCCCCCGCGCACAACTCGACGGCGCGGTCCGCAGCGAGGTGCCGCCCAGCCAAGGCGCGCTGTCCGCGCGTCCGTCGGTCAAGGTCACCGGACAGTTCGACAGCGTGGAGTTACCGGGAAGTTCGCAGCTCGACGCGCCGACGAAGCGGAAACTCGCCGCCCAGCTGATGGCGACATTCGGCCAGCTCGAGGCGCAGGCGGTCATGACCATCACCGACGGCGGTCGCCCGATCGACATTCCGTCGATTCCGCAGCGCTTCACCAAGTCGGACATCTCCGCGGCGACCGGTCTGTTCGGGTCCATCCAGCCGCCCGTCTTCTATGTCGATGCCCAAGGAAGGCTCGTCGACGCGAAGGGCAAGCCGGTAGAAGCGAATGGCAAGCCGTTCAAGGGTCCGCTCGGCCCTGGGCCGCACATCCTCACGTCCGTGGCTGTCGCGGCGCGAAACTCCGACAACTACGAGGTCGCCGTGACGACGGGCAGCGGCGCGTCGGAGGCGCTCTGGATCGGCAAGCTCGTCAGCAGCCTGCACAAGGCCGCGGTTGGAATCGGGCCGCTGACCCGCCCGTCGTGGGCGCCCGGGCTCACCGAGGCGTGGGTCGCATCCGGCGCGCACCTGTTCCGCGTGTCCGATCGTGCCAGAGCGATCCCTGTCCAGACCGGCTTGCCCGAAGGTGCGATCACGGCGTTGCGATTCAGCTCCGACGGCACCCGTCTCGCTCTGATCGTGCAGGGCAAGGCCGGCGGTGCTCAGTTGTGGATCGCCGCGGTGGTCCGGGCGAGCGGGACAGTGCGCCTGGACAACCCGCAGCCGATCACGACGGAGGACTACGCGCTCACCGACGTCGCCTGGAACGACGACACGACGCTCTACGTCATCGGCAAGGATTCGAGCCACAACCCCGGGATCTGGTCGATTCAGGCCGACGGATCGAACTTGCAACCGCGTCCGACGGGCGGATTGCCGAGCGCCCCGGACAGCATCACGGCCGCCCCCGGTGGCGGCATGCCGGCGTGGGTTTCGGCGGGCGTCGGCGTCTTCCAGGAGACGTCGGACTGGGAAGGGCCGAACAACCAGACGACCTACGGGTCGAATCCGGTCTACCTGGAGTAAGGACTCTGGATCCCGCCATCCACAGGGCGCCGGGCTATCCACAGGTCGGCGCTTGGGCCGCGCGCCGGCTTCGCCTGCCGGGCAGGCTGAGTTCGTGCTGCACGCGCTGGTCGATCTCGTTCTGCCACGTCATTGCGCCGCGTGCGGTGCGGCCGGGCGCGCGCTGTGCCGCGCCTGTACACCCGGCGAGGCACCGGTCCTTCTCGGCGGCTCGGCGCTCCCGATTGCCGCCGCCGGCGCGTATGTCGGCGGGCTGCGCCGGGCGGTGCTGGCCTACAAAGAACGCGGCAGGCGCGATCTCGTAGGCCCGCTCGCAGCCGTGCTGGCTCGCGCGCTCGTGGCGATCCCGGTACCGGGCGCAGTCCTGATTCCGGTGCCGTCGGCCCGCACCGAAGTGCGGCGACGCGGTGGTGACCACATGCTGCGCCTGGCGCGACGCGCGGGTGGTCTGCTCGGGCTGCCCGTCATGCCGTCTGTGCGGCTGGCCCGGCCGGTTCGTGACTCGGCCGGTCTCGGCGAGCGTGCGCGGCGGGCGAATCTTGACGGGGCGATGGCGGCCGATGTGGGCCCTCCGGGCTCCGTCGCCGTCGTCGTCGACGACATCGTCACCACGGGGGTCACGCTGTCCGAGGCAGCGCGGGCGTTGCGTGCCGCCGGCTGGCCGGTGGCCGGGGCAGCGGTGCTCGCGGCGACGCCGCGGCGCCGGGCGCCAGGCCGTGAGGCCGCTTGATGTGGATCTTCGCTGAGTAGTGCTATCGGCGTGTTCGCCGTCTGGCGAGTCGGCCAACTCCGGTCTAGCGTTGACGCGACCTGACCGAGTTGGCGTTTCATCGCCACCGCGCACGGTCACCGACGACGTATGACCCGTGCGCGGCGTCGGCGCGACGCCGTGATGGCAACGGTGGAGGGCATATGGACGTCGTGGTGCACGGGCGCAATGTCGAGGTCCCAGACCATTTCCGAGTTCACGTAACGGACAAGCTCGGCAAGGTCGAGCGATATGACCAGAAGATCATCCGCGCAGATGTCGAGCTGCATCACGAACGCAATCGCCGGCAGAACGGCAGCTGCCAACATATCGAGATCACCTGCCGCACCCGGGGGCCGGTCGTGCGCAGCGAGGCCTGCGCCGAGGACTTCTACAAAGCGCTCGACGTCGCCTCCGAGAAGCTCGAACGCCGGTTCCGCCAGGCCGCCGACCGGCGGCGCGTGCACCATGGCCGGCGGACTCCCACGTCGCTCGCCGCGGCGACCGCGGGCAGCGCAGTGGTCGTCGAGACGGCCGTCGACGTGATCGACGACGCGGAGTTCGAGGCCGGACCCGGTCGGGTCGTTCGGGAGAAGGAGCATCCGGCCAAACCGATGACCATCGACCAGGCCCTGTTCGAGATGGAACTCGTCGGCCACGACTTCTACCTGTTCGCCGACCTCGAGACCGGCCGGCCGAGCGTCGTCTATCGCCGCCATGCCTACGACTACGGCCTGATCCGGTTGGCGGTCTAGCTCCGGCGACGGCCGAGGGCGAGCCGGGCCTCGGCGTGGATCGTCCCGTCCGGGCCGGCGGACACAGCCTCGCCGGCATCGCTTGCCAGGCGGCCGAAGAGCAGGCCGTCATCGGGCCCGTGCGGCGTGAATTCGCGGCCGCGCATCAGCCCTTCGAACCGGAAGCCCGCCGCGAGCGCAGTCTTGGCCGACGCGACGTTTCGCGCCGCGCACCGGATCTCCACTCGGTGCACGCCGTGGTCGAAGGCCCACGCAGCCAGCGTCCGGGTGGCCTCCGCGGCATACCCGTTGCCCTGCGCGCCCACGGCGACCCAGTAGCCGATCTCGCCTATGGTTTCGCGTGGCTTCGGCAGCCGCAGCTCCGCGGCTGCGACCAGGCGCCCGGATTCCGTCTCGACGACCGCATTGCCGATGCCGGTACCGCTGCGTCGCCCGGCGTGCCCCAACTCGGTGACGAACTGGACGGCGTCGGCCCGGGTGTACGGGTCGGGCAGCGGCAGGAACACATGCATCGCCGGGGCGGCCATGATCATCTCGACGTCCGAGGCGTCGCCGGGACGCCACGGGCGCAGCGTGAGCCGGTCAGCGGTCAGGACGAGATCGTCGAGGTCGATGCCGTTCCATTGGCCCACGTAGCCACCCTGCCACCCCCATTTATGTCGATCATGGGCGCCCTGCGGCGGCCGCGCCCGTGACCGATCCGTGATGAGTGGCCACAAACACGTACCATGGCCGCCGTGGTTCTTGCGAAGCTTCTGCGCGCCGGTGAAGGCAAGTCGGTTCGACGCCTGTCGGTGATCGCCGAGCACATAGAGACGCTCGAAGACGACTACGTAGACCTGACCGACGCCGAGCTGCGCGAGCAGACCGACGTCTTCAAGGAGCGCTTCGCCGACGGCGAGACGCTCGACGACCTGCTGCCCGAGGCCTACGCCGTGGTGCGTGAGGCCGCGCGGCGCACGCTCGGCCAGTTCCACTACAAGGTGCAGCTGATGGGTGGCGCGGCGCTGCATCTGGGCAACATCGCCGAGATGAAGACCGGTGAGGGCAAGACCCTCGTGTCGACCCTGCCGGCGTACCTGAACGCGCTTGCCGGCAACGGCGTGCACATCGTCACGGTCAACGACTACCTCGCCAGTCGCGACGCGGACTGGATGGGACGCGTGCACCGCTTTCTCGGCCTGTCGGTCGGCAAGATCCTCTCCGAACTACCGCCGGAGAAGCGCAAGGCCTCCTACGCCTGCGACATCACGTACGGCACGAACAACGAGTTCGGCTTCGACTACCTGCGCGACAACATGGCCTGGTCGCTCGACGACCTCGTGCAGCGTGGCCACAACTACGCCATCGTGGACGAGGTCGACTCCATCCTCATCGACGAGGCGCGCACCCCGCTGATCATCTCCGGACCGGCCGAGGAGAACCAGCGCTGGTATCTCGAGTTCGCCCGCCTGTCCCCGCGGATGAAGCGCGACGAGCACTACGAGGTCGAAGAGGGCAAGCGCACCGTCGCGGTCAGCGAGGAGGGCGTGGCATTCGTCGAGGACCAGCTCGGCATCGACAACCTCTACGAGGCCGCCAACACCCCTCTCGTCGGCTACCTCAACAACTCGCTCAAGGCCAAGGAGCTCTACAAGCGCGACCGCGACTACATCGTCACCAACGGCGAGGTGCTCATCGTCGACGAGTTCACCGGCCGCGTCCTGCACGGTCGCCGATACAACGAGGGCATGCACCAGGCCATTGAGGCCAAGGAGGGCGTCCAGATCCAGCAGGAGAACCAGACTCTCGCGACGATCACGCTGCAGAACTACTTCCGCCTCTACGACAAGCTGTCCGGGATGACGGGCACGGCGCAGACCGAGGCCGCCGAGCTGCACCAGATCTACAAGCTCGGCGTCGTCCCGATCCCGACCAACATGCCGATGATCCGCGGCGACGAGACCGACCTGATCTACAAGACCGAGGACGCCAAGTTCGCCTCCGTCGTCGACGACATCGCGGAGCGGCACGAGGCGGGTCAACCGGTGCTGGTCGGTACGGCAAGCGTCGCGAAGTCCGAGCGGCTGGCGTCATTGCTGCTGCGCCGCGGTATCCCGCACGAGGTTCTCAACGCGAAGAACCACGCGCGTGAGGCCGCGATCATCGCCAACGCCGGCCGCAAGGGCGCGGTCACGGTGGCCACCAACATGGCCGGTCGCGGCACCGACATCATGCTCGGCGGCAACCCGGAGTTCGCTGCCGACCTTGCCTTGCGCGACCGCGGGCTGACGCCGGACGAGACGCCTGAGGAGTACGAGGCCGCCTGGCAGGACGCGCTCGACAAGGCAAAGGGCGAGGTGGCCAAGGAGCATGAAGAGGTCGTCGATCTGGGCGGCCTGTACGTGCTCGGCACCGAGCGGCACGAGTCCAGGCGCATCGACAACCAGCTGCGTGGCCGTTCCGGACGCCAGGGCGACCCGGGCGAGTCACGGTTCTACCTCTCCCTCGGCGACGACCTGATGATTCGCTTCAACGGTGAGCGGGTCGCACAGATGATGACCTTGCTGCGGCTGCCCGAGGACGTGCCGATCGAGCAGCGCATGGTCTCCAAGGCGATCCAGTCGGCGCAGACGCAGATGGAGCAGCAGAACTTCGAGATCCGCAAGAACGTCCTGAAATACGACGAGGTGCTCAACAAGCAGCGCACGGTGATCTACGGCGAGCGGCGCAAGGTGCTCGACGGCGCCGACCTGTCCGACCAGATCCGCGACATGGTGGCCGAGGTCGTCCGCGGCTACATCGAGGGCGCGACCGCCTCGGGGTACGCCGAGGAGTGGGACCTCGACCAGTTGTGGTCCGCGTTGAAGACGCTGTATCCGATCTCGCTGTCCGCCGACGAGGCAATCGACCAGGCCGGTGGCCACAAGTCCGACCTCACTCGGGAGTTCCTGATCGAGGAGCTGACCGCGGACGCGCAGGCGGCCTATGACGCGCGCGAGGAGGATCTCGGCAGCGAGGTGATGCGTGAGTTCGAGCGGCGCGTCCTGCTGTCCGTGCTCGACCGCAAGTGGCGCGAGCACCTCTACGAGATGGACTACCTGCAAGAGGGCATCGGCCTGCGCGCCATGGCACAGCGCGACCCGCTGGTCGAGTACCAGCGCGAGGGATTCGACATGTTCGGCGCGATGATGGACGGCATCAAGGAGGAGTCGGTCGGCTTCCTGTTCAACCTCGAGGTTCAGGTCGAGGAGCCGACCGTCCCCGATGATGCCGTCCCCGGCGATGGTTCCCTACCGCAGCTCGACGAGTCGCTGCTAGCCGCCGCCGAGCAGCTGGTAAGCGACGACGCAGTGCTGCCGCCTGCCGGCCGCGTGCAGACCGACGGCCACGTGACGCCGCATGTGTCGGCGAAGGGCCTCGACCGCGACACGTCGGCCAAGCCGCTGGTGTACAGCGCACCGACGCTGGGCTCCGAGACGCCCGAGGTACGGGTCACGGGCAGCGACGGCGGCGCGGCGGGCGGCGCCGGCGGCGCGAGCAAGTCGGCGAAGCGTCAGCAGCAGTCGCGTGCCAATCCCAACCGCGGCAGTCGCGGCAACCGGAGCAGCAACGCCCGCAGGCGCAAGCGCTAGCCGAAGGGCGGGCGCTAGCCGATCTGCAGCCGCACGCAGCGCCACCGACCGTCCAGCCCCTCCAGACGCGCGGCAATCGCCCGAAACCTGGCGCCCGCCTGGACGACCGCCGACAGCTCGGCAACACCGTCTGCCGGCTCGCATACGCGCACCGAGCGCACCACGGCCGGCTGAGCCCAGGCCCGCCGGGCGGGACGATCGAGATCGGCGAGCAACGCGATGAACACGCCATGGCTGAGGTGCGGCGCGAGCTGGTGCGGTGAGCGGCGTCCGGCCATGGCTTCCAAGATGGCGACCAGCAGGCGCCGGCCGAACCACGCGGGATCCGGGAGCTGGCCACGTCCGGTGGGCTGCATCGAGAACGCGTCCCGTCGGTCGATGAGCCGTCTCCGGGACGGCGCGAACGGGAGCGGACGATCGTGCGGGCCGACGAGCATGAGATGGCGCTGGGGGATCTCGTCATCGAACGGTGGTTCGCGCCGTGGCGCTGGGCGCACAGTTACGCGGTGGCTCGGATCGGTCGTCGGGGCCGGATCGGCGATCGCGGCGGTCATGTTGTTTTCTCCTCGGTGGATGTCAGGTCAGACGGGGCGTGCAGAACTTGTCCGGGCTGGACGACGGAGGGATCCGGGCCGATCGCGCGCTCGTTCGCCGCGTACCAGCGCGGCCATGCGTCGGCGATCTCGGCTTCGGAGCAGTCCGGGCCGAGCCGCTGCGCCGCGATCAACCACAGGGAGTCGCCCGGCCTGACGAGTACGTCGGCCTCGAGCGTGGACGGATCCGGCGCGGGAATGGCTGCCCGGGCGTGATCGGGCGCGGGCGGGACGGGCGCCGGGCTCATCGGTAGCGACGGAGTAGGTATTGGCGGTTGCTCGCTCGCCGGCTGTGCCGCCTGGTCGGTCGGCCAGCTGATCCGGATTGCCGAAAGGGATTCTGCGTCGGTCGGCCAGCTGGGCAACATCTGCGCTGTGGCAGCGGCACGTGTGGTGCCTGGAACGTTGCTCGCCGCCTCGGCGTCCGCGGCGACCGGCGCTATCAGCACGCCGATTCCGGCTGCGCCGGCGACGGCACGTATCACGACAGCGGGCAACAGTTGTCGAGCCAGCTGGCTGGCGCCGCGCCCGACACGCCCCGGAGCCGTCGTCACGGCGAGCGCGGCCAGTCCGATCGCCAGCCACAGCGCCACCAGCCACAGCGCGGCGGTGCCCAGCCTGATCGCCACGCGATCGGCACCCACACGTTCCAGCCAACTGTGCGGAGCCGCTACATCGCGAGCCAGCTCGGCCCAATGCGGAAACAGGAGCACCAGAGCGACGGCGTCAACGATGACGAGGCTGGCCAGCCAGCTTGCGCCTCTGAGGCGGGTCATGATGCAGACTCCTTCGTTTACGTTCATTTTCATTGATACGCGTTCGGTAGCGCACGGTCAAGGCAAATGATCTAATTGCATCGGCATGACCCGAACAGGAGGCGACGAGTGCGCTGGGACGGCCTTTTCGCGGATCTCGAAGCGCAGGCGGTTGCTCTCGACACAGCGCAGCGCGCTGCCGAGATCGAGGAGCGCGCCCGTACCGAGCTCGGCCGGATTCGGCTGCAGGACCGACTGCGTCCCGCGACAGGTTCCGCCGTGCGCGCTCGGTGCCGGGGAGGGCTGGCCGTTGCCGGCACCATCACCCGGGTCGGCGCGGAGTGGCTGCTTCTCGATGAGGGTGGCAACCGAGAGGCGCTCGTTGTCACCGCGACGCTGATCAGCGTGTCGGGACTCCGCCGCCTGTCAGCCGCGCCCGATACCGAGGGCGTCGTCGAATCGCGTCTCGGCCTGCGTCATGCGCTGCGCGGTATTGCGCGCGACCGCTCGGCGGCAGCGGTGCATCTCGTCGATGGGACGACGACCGACGGCACGATCGATCGGATCGGCGCCGACTTCGTCGAGATCGCGGCACACGCGGCGGGAGAGCTGCGGCGCCGGAGCGAGGTGCGCGACGTACTGGTGGTGCCGCTGAGCGCCGTTGCCGCCGTACGTCGCCAGGCGTGACGTCGTCCTACTGGGCGCGAGCCGTCAGTCGGCGTCCGGGCTCTCGGCGTCGGCGAAAGGATGCTCCGACACGAACTGCTTCGTCTGGTCGTACATGCGCGAGATATAGGTCTCCAGCTTTTCGCGCTCGACTCGCCACTGGCCGCGTCCGCCGATCTTGATGGCTTCGAGCTCGCCGCTACGCACGAGCGCGTAGGTCTGCGACGCGGAGATGTTGAGGACGTCGGCGACATCGGCGAGCGTCAAGAAGCGATCCGTTGCCATGACCTACGTTTCCCTTCATCTGCGCTCCGACGCCTGCGGACGGGTCGAGTATGGCGGGTCTGGCGGTTGCGCGGACAGGCGTTGTCCACAGCGTGCGTGCCTGGCTCGCGGTCTGTCCACAAGTCCCGGATCTCGGCGATCAGTCACGTTGAGGAACCAAGTACGCTCTGCGCGTGCTCGGGCGATTCTCGGTATTACGTGACGCTTGGCCCGTTCTGGCCGGCCGATCGCGAGCCGCAGGTTGACGGCGTTCGGGAGGTCCTGGAGTGACGCGTCGGTGTGGTCTGTCGCTGGTCGCGTCCGGGTACTCGCTGCTTGCGTCGTCTGCACGAGCGGCGCAGCCGACGACGGCCCCTCGCCGACGACAAGTGGCAGTACGTATCTACCCAACTTCGAGCTGAAACGGGACCTAGACAGGTGGCTACGACCTCTCCCTCGCCGCGGCGCGTGAAGACCCCTAACTGGTTCGACCTGCGCCTCGTTGCCGGCGTCTTGCTGGTGATCGGCTCGATGGTCGCTGGTGCGGTGACCATCGCGGCGGCCGATTCGAACGTCCGCGTGTGGGCCGTCACGCGCGACCTCGCGCCCGGGACCAACCTCACATCCGGCGACGTCAAACCGGTCAAGGTGCGCCTGCCGAGCATGGATCTCTACTTCGCCACCGACGACAAGGCGGGTGAGCACGAGATAGTCGGAATGATGGTCGCGACGCAGCTTTTCGCGGGGCAGCCACTGCCTCGTCCCGCAGTGGTGAACACGCCTCCGGCCACCACGTTGACCGTGCCGCTGAGCAGTGACCAGGCACCGAGCGTCGCCCGCGGCCAGCGAATCGAGCTGTGGCTGTCGAGCAAGAGCTGCCATGCGAGCGTCGTCCTGCCGAGCGTCGTGGTGCAGGACGTCCAGACCGGCGGGGGAGGAGCGTTCGGCACCAGTACGGCCGAGAACGTTGTTATCCGCGTACCGGCAAGCGATGCGGCTCGCGTCGTCACCGCCCTGGGTCTGGAGGGAGCATTGATCCGCGCGGGGCTGCTCAGCGGCAAGCCTGACCCGGCGGCTGACATCGTGTTGCAAGACCTGACCCACTGCGGCGCAACCTCGTGAAACTGCCGGTGCTCAGCGCCGCCGAAGGCGCGGCCTGGGAGGCGGGTTTGGTGGTTGCGCTCGAGCGCGGCGACCACGGAGTCGCAGTCGTGCGTCGCTGCGTCGATGTCGTCGACCTGCTGGCCGTCGCCACGACCGGGCAGGCTCGTGCCGCGTTGGTCGCCGCGGGATTGCGGCGGCTCGATGCCGATGCGGTCGACCGGCTGGTCGCGTCCGGAGTAGCGCCGGTCGCCGTCGTACGCCGCGGCGACTCGGCTGCCGAAGAACGACTTCGCGCGATCGGCGTGCACCACCTCGTGCCCGACGACGCGGACCCCCGCGTCGTGGCATCAGTGATCGCCGAGGCCGTGGCTTTCGGCGATGGCAACAGCAGGCGGCCGATGCGCACATTCGGCGACCCAGCCGCTGCGACGTCGATGGTCATCCCACCGACCGGTACGGCGTCGGGAGCGCCGACTCCGCAGCGTCGTGGCTCCGTGGTTGCTGTGTGGGGGCCGACCGGCGCGCCCGGACGCACGACGGTGGCCGTCACGCTGGCCGATGAGCTGGCTCGCTTGGGATGCGCGAGCCTGCTCGTAGACGCTGACGTCTACGGCGGCGTGATCGCCGCCGTGCTGGGCCTGCTCGACGAATCACCCGGGCTTGCCGCGGCGTGCCGTCAGGCCGCCGCCACGCGTCTGGACGCTGCCGCGCTCGCCGGACTGTGCTGGCAGCTCGCCCCGACCTTGCGGGTGCTCACCGGCATTCCGCGCGCGGAGCGCTGGCCGGAGCTGCGTGCCTCTGCTGTCGAATCCGTCCTGGCCGCAGCGCGCGCACTGGCCGACTTCACAGTCGTCGACTGCGGGTTCTCCCTCGAATCGGACGAGGAGTTGTCGTATGACACCGTCGCTCCACGGCGTAACGGAGCGACGCTGGCCGCCCTGGACAGCGCAGACGTGATCCTCGCCGTCGGCGCGGCCGATCCGATCGGGTTGCAACGACTCGTTCGCGGGCTCTCCGAGGTCCGCGACGCCGAGATCGCGGCACCGATCTGGGTCGTGCTAAACAAGGTTCGCCGCGGGGTCGTCCCCGGCGATCCTCGGACGGAGCTGAGTTCGGCACTTAGCCGGTTCGCCGGACGGCAGCCGGCGGCGCTGCTGCCGTACGACGCCGAGTCGCTCGACGCCGCCCTCGCGGTCGGGAAGACGCTCGGCGAGGTGCGCCCGGCTAGCACGCTGCGCCAGCACACGGCCGAACTTGCTGCTGGGCTTGCCGGCGTTCCACAGGTGCGTCGGCGGCGCCGTCGCGCCTGATTGGTTGCAGTTGCGGCGCTGTCCCCGCCGGCCCCTGTGACGCGCCGGTTGCGGTCGCGGCGCGCGGCGCTGTCCGTGCCAGCCCTTTCTTCGCGCCCGAGTTGCCGTTGCGGCCACGACACCTCGCTAGCGCCATTGCGTCCGGCCGTGCGTCGCCACGAGGCCACGCGAGCTTGCCCACGCGGACATCCTCGTCATCGGCATGCCACGATGCATGATCTGCACGTGTCATCGCGCGACAATGGTGGGGGGAGCGCCCCCAGCGAGGAGCCTGACCTGATGACCGACCGCCTTTCGGCCATGGATGTGTCGTTCTTCTATCTCGAAGGACGGACCACGCCCATGCACGTCGGCGGGCTGGCTATCTTCCAGTTGCCGGCCGATGGCTTCCACTACGAGCGGCTGGTCGACCTGATCGAAGAACGAATTCAGCTGGTTCCTCGCTACCGGCAGAAAGTACGTTTCGTACCCGGTAATCTCGCCAATCCAGTGTGGGTCGACGATCCCGACTTCGACATCACCTACCACGTGCGCCGTTCCGCACTTCCCCGCCCAGGCTCGGACGAGCAACTGCGCGAGTTCTGTGCTCGGATCCAGTCCCGGCCGCTGGACCGCAACCGTCCGCTGTGGGAGATGTACCTCGTCGAAGGCCTCGAGCGCGGCCGTTTCGCGATAATCACCAAGACGCACCACGCGATGGTCGACGGCATCAGCGCGATCGAGATCGGCCACGTGATTCTCGACGTGTCCGCCACGCCGCGTGACGTGCCGGACGATCTGTGGATGCCTGAACCTGAACCAAGTTCGACGCAACTGCTCACCGGCGCGCTCACCGAGATCGTGCACCGCCCGAGTGCGGTGCTCGACGTGGTCCGGTTGGGTCTGAACGACGCGCGCACCGCCGTCGGGCGTGTGCTGGGCGTCGTCGGAGGCATCGCGTCGACCGCCCGGGTGGCTGTCACGCCGGCGCCGTCGTCTCCGCTGAATGCCGCCATCGGTGAGCAACGTAGGTACGGGGTGGCCCGGACCTCCCTCGATGACTACAAGCTGGTACGCAAGGAGCACGGCGGCACGATCAATGACGTCGTACTCGCCACCGTCGCGGGTGCATTGCGCGGATGGCTGTTGTTTCGCGGCGAGTCGGTCACTCCGGCCACGACGGTGCGGGCGATGGTGCCGGTAAGCGTCCGCGCCGACGCCGACGCCGGCATTCTTGGCAATCGAGTCTCGGCCGTCTTTGTTGATCTGCCGGTCGGCGAGCCGAGCCCGATCATGCGGCTGTCGCAGGTGAGCTACGCGATGAAGGGGCACAAGGAGTCCGGGCAGTCGGTCGGCGCCGACGCTCTGGTGGCGATGTCGGGTTTCGCGCCGCCGACCCTCCACGCGATGAGCGCGCGCCTGGCCAATGGTCTGACCCGCCGGCTGTTCAACCTCGTCGTGACGAACGTTCCCGGCCCGCAGGTCCCGCTCTACGCCGCTGGCGCGAAGCTGCTCGAGATGTTCCCGGTCGTACCGCTGGCAGCCGGACAGGCCGTCAGCATCGGCCTGACGTCCTACGACGGCGGCGTCTACTACGGCCTCAATGCCGACCGGGACGCGATGGCGGACGTCGACGTGCTCGCGTCCCTGATCGAGGAGTCGCTCGCCGAATTGGTCGCCGCCAGCGCCGGAGGATCGCGCCGTAGTACTCGGGTGCGTCCGCAGTCGCAGACCGGCGAGCCCGTGCCATGACGGCCATCTCGCTGGCTCCGCGGTGAGCAGCGTGGCCGACATGCAGGACCGTCGTGGAGCGGCGGACGCGCAGGGGCGCACAGACGGGCCTCGCCGGGCGATCGTGCTCGGCAGCGGCGGGGTTTTGGGATTCGCGTGGATGATCGGTGCGCTCGCCGCCTTGGAGGCCGAGGCGGGCCTCGATGCCCGCTCGACGGAGCTGCTGGTTGGCACATCGGCCGGGTCGGTTGCCGCAGCGCTTCTGTCCCGCGGTGTGTCGGTCGACGAGATCCGCCGCCATCACCAGGGTGTCCCTGCCCCCACGGATCCGCCCATCGCCTTCGACCATGACCTAGGCACTGGCCGGGCTCTGCCGCTTCGCCCACGCCTGCGCCCCGGGTCACCGTTGCTGTTGCTCGACGCATTGCGGCACCCCCGTAAGACTCGTCCGATCGTGGCGCTCGCCGGGGCGCTGCCGACTGGGCGCGGAACCTTGGAGCCGCTACGGCGCTTGGTTGCCGGCCTGTCCGACAGCAAGAGTCAGTGGCCGCAGCGGCCACGAACCTGGATTGTCGCGACGGATTACCGCACGGGACGGCGGGTCGTCTTTGGACACGATGCTGAGGCTGCGCTGTCGGACGCGGTCGTTGCGTCCTGCGCCATTCCAGCTTGGTATCCACCGGCAGTCATCGACGGGCGACCGTACATCGACGGCGGCGCCGTCTCGAATGCATCTGCGGACCTGGTCGCGGACACCGGCGTCGACGAGGTTTACGTCTTCGCGCCGATGGCGTCGGTCGAACGGGACCGGCCTCGCTCGCCCGTCTCGCGCATCGAGAGGGCCATCCGACGGGCTATAACTCGCGGCATCGTGGCGGATATCGAGTCCGTTCGTGCTGGCGGCGCGCGGGTCATGCTCGTAACGCCTGGCCCGGAGGATCTCGCCGTGATCGGGGCCAACCTGATGAATCCGCGCCGGCGAACGCAGGTACTCGAAACTGCGATGCGGACTGCCGCCGTTCAAGTACGGGTGCAGCTTGCAGCTCGGCCGCGTGTCGCGCGCGGGGGAGCCCGGCGGTCGCCCGCGTGAGGGTCTACCTTCCAGCCACGACCTCGATTCTGCGTCGCCTGGTTGACCGAGGCGAGATCGGACCGGCTCCGCTGACCGCATTTGCGGTGACGCCAGGACTGCGCGAGTGGTATGTCGATGACGACGCCGAGGAGTTGGAGTACGCCGCGACGCTCGAGGCGTCACGCGCATCGCTGCGTCTGCTCGCCGTCGATCCCTCGGCGAACCCGAGGCGGGTCGTCGTCGCAGCCGACGTCGATGATGAACTCGTGACGCTTCGTGACGATCTCGACCGCGGTGTGGTGCGGATCGCCGAGCCGGTGTCGCTGGGCCAGGTGGCCAGTGCACATGTGGACGATCGATCGGCAGAGACCGCGGTCCACGCCGCAGCGGACGCGATCGATGCGGCCGACCTGGGTGACGCAGCCGCACAGGACCGTGTCGATGATGCCGAGGGCTTCGAGCTCGGCTGGTATGCGGCGCAGGAGATTGTCGCGTTAGTCGAACTGCTCTAGTCGTTGCCGGCGCGGCGCTGGGCCCGCGGGATCCGGTCGAAGGCGTGGTGCCTCGTGCCGTCGTATCGCTTGGCGCCTCGGTCGCGTTCGTCGTGTGATGATCCGCCCGCCGGCCGACCACGCCTCGCTCTACCATCGGTGTGACGTCGGTAGCGCCGCCAACTCGACGGTCCGGAGGCCACAGCGCATGGACGCGATCACACATCCACCCGTCCCAGTCAACGAACCGGTCCGCGGTTACGCGCCCGACAGTCCAGAGCGTCGCTCGCTCGTCGCGAAGTTGAGCGAGCTCGCGACAGGGGGGATTGAGCTCCCCCTGACGATCGCGGGCGTACAGCGGATGGGCACCGGCGAGGCAATCGACGTCGTCCAACCGCATCGCCACGCCGCCGTGTTGGGTAGGACTGCGCAAGCGAGCGCGGCCGATGTCGAGGCGGCTGTCGAGGCGGCACTGAGCGCCGCGCCCGCCTGGCGGGACTTGCCGTTTGACGAACGCGCTGCGGTCTTCTTGCGCGCGGCGGACCTGCTCGCCACAACGTGGCGCGACACGCTGAACGCTGCCACCATGCTCGGCCAGTCGAAGACCATCCAGCAGGCCGAGATAGATGCTGCCTGCGAGCTGATCGACTTCCTGCGTTACAACGTGACCTTTGCTCGGCAGATCCTCGAAACTCAGCCGACGAGTTCGGCGCTGACGTGGAACAGGTTGGACTACCGACCGCTTGAAGGATTCGTCCTGGCCATCACCCCGTTCAACTTCACGGCGATTGCCGGCAACCTGCCGACCGCGCCGGCGTTGCTGGGAAACGTTGTCGTGTGGAAACCGTCGCCGACCCAGCAGTTTGCCGCGCACTGGACGATGCGCCTGCTCGAAGCGGCGGGTTTGCCGCCCGGCGTGATCAATCTCGTGACCGGTGATGGTGCCGCCGTGAGCGAGGTCGCGGTACGTCATCGAGCCCTGGCAGGTATCCACTTCACCGGCTCGACCGCTACCTTTCAGCGTCTCTGGGGGGCGGTCGGCAACTCGATCGACTCGTACGCGGCCTACCCGCGCCTTGTCGGCGAAACCGGTGGCAAGGACTTCGTGCTCGCCCATCCGTCGGCGGAGCCATCCGCCCTGGTCGTTGCTCTCGTGCGCGGTGCGTTCGAGTACCAGGGCCAAAAGTGCTCCGCTGCGTCGCGCGCGTACGTGCCGAAGTCGCTGTGGGAGCGAGCGGTACGGGACGAGCTGGTCGCGCTGACCGAGTCGCTGGCGTATGGCGACGTCAGTGACTTCACGAACTTCGGTGGCGCCGTGATCGACAGGAGGGCGTTCGACCGGCTCAGCGGCGTCATTGATCGGCTGCATGGCGAGTCCTCGGCGAATATCCTGGCCGGCGGTAAGGCCGATGACAGTGTTGGCTTCTTCGTCCGGCCGACGGTCGTCGAGTCCACGGACCCGTCCCACGACATATTCGCGCATGAATACTTCGGGCCGATCCTGGCGGTGCATGTCTACGACGACACGACTAATGCGGCCGGATCGTGGCGTTCGACGATGGATCAGCTGGAGTCGGCGTCGCCGTACGCCCTGACCGGGTCTGTCTTCGCGACCGATCGGTTCGCCATCGACGAGGCAGCACGCACGTTGCGTTTCGCCGCCGGCAACTTCTATGTCAATGACAAGCCGACCGGCGCCGTAGTGGGACAGCAACCGTTCGGCGGCGGGCGCGCGTCGGGAACGAATGACAAGGCCGGCTCGGTCTTTAACCTGCTCCGCTGGACGTCGCCTCGATCGATCAAGGAGACCTTTGTGCCGCCTACCGATCATCGCTACCCGCACATGGGTTAGGCAGAGCGACCTGCACGTGCAACACGTCCGCGCCGTCGGCGAGTGCTCGTAGTTGTGGCTGATCGAGCACGAGCAGACCGCGCCCCGGCACCGAGACAGACCTGCTGCGAGGTAGTCGGATCCCGAGCAGATCGCCGTCGCCAGGCTCGGGTTGCAGGAGGAGACCGCTTCGGCTTCGGCGTACCTCGCTCGCGACGCCGCGGTAGGTGATGGCGAGGTCGTCACTGCGACCCGACACGACGGCCGCGAGCGGTGCAGCAGCAGCTCTGAGCAGGTCGGCGAGGGCGTCGCCGACAGGGGTGTCGAGAAATGATTCACTGTCGTCGACGAGCAGCAGCACCGGCCGGACGCCGAGTGTGGGCACGTGTCCCGCCGAATCATCTGGCGTGATGACCTCGACGCCACAACTAGCCGCGGCCTGGGTCAAGGCCGATCTGCTGGGTGCCGCAACCCAGATCTCGGTCTCTGTCTGAACGGCCTGGTCGAGGATCAGCCGAAGCGCAGTGGTTCTGCCTGATCGCGGCGGGCCGGCCACGAGAAGGCGACCGTCGCCCGCGAACAGATCGACAGCAACGGCACCAGAGGTATCGCCGCCAGCGCCGAGCAGTGTGAGTGGCGGGCGAACGGTGCCGAGTTCGTCGCGCCTAATTCGACTCGGCAACGCTCTGATATGGAACGGAGCGCTGCCTGAACCCGGCACCGGCGCCGAAGAGGCGACATCGGCGGCGACTCGCCATTGTTCGCTCGTAGTCGGTTCTGAACCGAGGAAGCCGAACTGCACCTCGGCCCCGTCGTCGGCTCGGATCGCGCGACCCGGTGGCATCGACTCGGGTACGGCTCGCGCGGAGATGCCCGCGAGCGCATAGTCGGCTCGATCAGCCAGCCGCAGGACGAATTTCTGCGGGACGCTGCCTGCCAGCCGGGCGGCAAGCGCCGAGCGATCGCCGGTGATCGCGGTGGTGAAACCCACCGCCGCGGACTCACGCAACAAGTTCAACAGCATGTCGACGCTGCGCCCTGTGTCGTGCTCGTCCGAGGACGCGACGAAGCCCTCCCAGCCGTCGACGAGCAGCATGACGAATGGCACTGCCGCCCTCTCAGCGCGAGCCTCTGCGATCGAACCGACGCCAAGTTCGGTGAGGAGGGCATATCGCCTGGCGATCTCGCCCGTGAGCCTGGTGAGGAGGCGCTGCACACTGCCGAAATCGTCGCGGGTGATGACCGCGCCGCAGTGCGGAAGGTCGGCCAGCGGACGGAGCCCGCCGCCTGATGCGTCGATCACGTATGTGTGAAGGTCGTCCGCACCGAGTCGAGATGCGCTGGTGACGGCCAACGAGCGAAGAACGGTGCTGCGCCCTGAACGTGGAGCGCCGACCAGCATCAGGGGTCCACCGGCTGCAAGGTCGACGCACAACGGGGCCTGCTGTTGCTCGGCGGGCACGTCGACGAGGCCTACCGGAACTGTCGAAGCGAGCGCAGGTAAGCGGACCGCACTTATCGGCAGTTGGTCGGGCAGCGGCGGCAGCCAGGGCACTGATGGCACGACGGCGCCAGATCTCGCGGTGGCTTCGCGTACGGCGTCTACGAGTAGCTGCAGGTCGGTCTTGCTTCCGTCGGTTGAGTCGTCGGCGGTGGGCAGCCGACCCCACTCGTCCAGTGCGGTGACGGTTGTCTGTGTGCCGCCAGTCGGCGCGCTGCCGCCTACTCGGGCCGTCTGAATCTCGGTCAAGATCGCGCCGGCACGGACGAAGACGCGTCCGGGCTGACTCTTGTCGATCGCGGCGGCGGCGTTCGACCCGATGACGTCGACGGACTGGGCGGCGTCTGTTACGCGCAGCGCGATGCGAAGCGCGGTGTTGGCCCTGATCTCGGGCGAGATCACTCCGCCGGGGCGCTGCGTCGCGAGCACCAGATGAATGCCCAGCGACCTCCCGCGTTGCGCGATGCCGATGAGGCCGCTGACGAAGTCGGGCAATTCCTCCGCGAGGGCCGCGAACTCGTCGACAACGAGCACGAGTCTCGCCAATGTTGGCGTGTCATCGCGCTGAGAGGCTCGGTACACGTCCAGATCCTTGGCGCCGATCTCGGCGAAGAGAGTTTCACGGCGGCGCAGTTCGGTGTCCAGCGACTGCAAGGCCCGCCGAGTCAGATGGGGGTCGAGATCAGTCACGAGCCCGACGGTGTGAGGCAGTCGAGCGCAGTCGGCGAACGCGGCTCCGCCCTTGTAGTCGATCAACACGAACGTGATCGCGTCAGGCGGATTGGACGTAGCCAGGCTGGCGATCAGCGATTGGAGCAGTTCCGACTTGCCAGCGCCGGTCGTGCCCGCGACGAGTGCATGTGGGCCGTCTCGTAGGAGGTCCAGCGCGAATGCGCCTTCCTGCGCAATGCCGAGTTCGGCCACTGGTCCCGCCGCGGCTTGCCAGCGGGCGATCACTGATTCCGGTGAGGCATCGGTCAGCGTGAGGAGGTCGAGCAGGCGGCAGGAGTCGGGTATCGCAGATGTGGCCTCAGCGCCCGCGTCGGTCAACGGTGCGAGTGCGCGGGCCACTCGCTCGGCCCAACGCCTGCTCACGCGGTCGCTGATCAGGTCATGCAAATTGATCGCTCCGTTTGCGTCGTCCACAGCCAGGCGCGTTCCGGTTTCCCCGCAAACACGCGCAACGGCTGCGCATGCGGTGGGCAACCGGCGCTCTTCGTCGTCGAGGCAGACTGCCGTGATGCCGACGGCAGGACCGGCGGCGAGGACATGGGCCAAGCCGGGGACGTCCGCGAGGGCCCCAGTTCGGTCAATGACCAGTACGGTCCATCGTCCGGGCCAGCCTTGTGGATCGAGTTGCCGATCGCTCCGGCGTTCGTCGATGAGGCGCAGCAGCCCGGCCACCAAGATGGTCCGCTCGTTAGCCGTGCACGCCGCTCGTCCCTGCAGGTGCGGAAGCCAGCGTGCCCAGGTCCACGCCGGTGCGGCGTCGTCGGACAGGAGCAGTGCAAGGTCGAGATCGGCTGGCGAGTGCAGCGCCGCGAGCTGACCGATCGCCCATCGCGCAGTGCCGAGCGCGATGCCTCGTGGCCCGGCGATGCCCAGCGGACCGCGCCGCAGGTTCAGCGTGACCGGGACGAGCTGCAACATGCCGGCGGAGTCGATGTCAGAGCCGCGCCGCGCGCGGAGGTTGGCGGGCAGATCGGCGAGCCCGAGACGAACATCGAGCATGTCGGCATCGCCCCTGCGGCGCTCCCACAGTCGACAGTCGGGAATCGTCGCTGTGCGCAGTATCGCCGCTGCGTCTGGATGAGAGCGTCGACGGTGGGCTGTCTCGGCGGTGAGTAGCTCAGTCTGCTTTGCGCTCGCCTCCGCGGCCCGGTGGTGAAACCCGATTGCCGCGCGCCTGCGATCACGCCTCCAGTGCAGCCGGTCTCCCGCGGCGGTGCCGATCATCATCACTGGTGAGAGCAGCGCGAACGCGAGGAACTCGATGTTGTGCATTGCGAGCGCCAGCACGCCGCCCGAAACAGTTGGCAGCAGCGCGGCAAACCACTGCACGCGTTGCGGGCGAGCCGGATTCGCGCGGGTCGGCAATACAACCTCGCGAGCCGGGAGATTCGGCGACAGGCGTGGTGGGCGGTTGACGCTTCGGGTGCCGTCCACGCCCGGACGGACCGCGGCCGCGGGCTCATCGGCAGCGGCCACGCACAGCAGCGAATCGCCGATTCGAAGAAGCTCACCGGGCCGCATTGTCAAGCCATCGGCGTCGACGGGGACGCCGTCGAGCAGCGTGCCATTCATCGATCCGAGATCGCGCACTGTGATGCCCGCCGTCGTGACAGTGATCGCGGCATGTTGGCGCGAGACGTCGGGATCGGTCAGGGTGACGTCACATGCTGGCGCGCGGCCGATCGTGACCACACCGCGAGGCAACGGAGCGACCAATCCCGCGTCCGGCCCGCCGACGAGATGGACGCGCAGGACGGCGCCTGCCGCGAGGTCGCGATCGCGAGCGTGGTCGACGTCGACGATGTCGCCGGTCCGCAGACCTGGCCCGCCCAGCAGGGCCGTGGGTGGGAGTGGGCGTGAACTGCTGAAGAGGGCGGGGTCGGCGGCGGCTGCGCGGGGCAGAGCAGCGGCGATCCCGCCGGCGAACTCGCGCAGCGGCGTCCCCGCAGATGCGCCGACGGCGACGTCGCGGCTGAACCCGTGGGCGTCGCGTACCGAGAGCCGAATCTGCATACGGCGCAGTTTGCCGACGTCTCGACTCGTCCGGGCCGCCGAAATCTGATCTGTGGATAACTTTTGAATCGAAGCGAGTTATCCACAGATGTTTGTCACGGCCAGCGAGCCTGGCCGCGATCTGCGTACCGTTCCGGCTCGTCAATCAAGCCCGCCACATCCGGCCCGAGCCGGTTGGCAATCGCGAAAGGACGCACCCAGAATGCCCGCGCTCAAGGTCACGCCAGACCAGCTTCAATCCCTCAGCGGCAGCGTGTCGCGCATCTCGGCTGATGTGCGTGGCTCGCACCAGAACTTGAAGGGTCAGCTCTCACCACTGTTCGGTGCGGATTGGTCCGGACAGGCGGCCGCTCAGTTCACTGCGCTGTACGACCAGTTCGACCAGCACGCCAAGGGCCTGTCTGACGCGCTGGACGGCATCGGCCAACTGCTCAGCCGCGCCGGGGCCACGTATGCCGAGGTCGAGCAGCAGATTGCCTCGTCATTCCGTTGACATGCGTCGGCGACGCTGCGGAGCGAGCCGGTGCGAGCGAGACGTCACGTACGCACTTGGTCCGAGCTCGGCGCAGCCGCGGCTTCATCGGCAGCGGTGCGGAGGAGGTGCGACACGGTGACGAATCGCAGGCCACGTTGTCGCAATCTGTCAATGAGCGAGGGGAGGGTCTCGACGACGACGTCGTTGTTCAGCGTTCCACCGTCGTGCGCCAGGATGATCGACCCCCGGCTCGCATTGGTCGCGATGCGCGCGAGGTTCGACGCCGCACTGTCCTGGGTGTTGTACTTCACGTCCCAGAGCACGATCGAGTACTGCATGCCGACGGCTGCCATGGCAGCAGCGCCGGAGAAGCAGCCGTACGGCGGTCGGAAGGCTACAGGCGCTCGACCCGTGATCCGCCGGATTTCTTGCTCGGTCCGCTGCAGCTCCCGCGTGACCGGCCGGGCACGTCCCGTCGACAGGTGGTGATGCGACCAGGTGTGGTTCCCGATTTCGTGTCGTTGGGCGGCACGCCGCACCAAGGCGGGGAAGCTGGCGGCGTGTTTTCCGATGACGAAGAACGTCGCGGTGACGTCTTTCGCATCGAGAATGTCGAGAACATTGCTCGTGTATTTGGTGGACGGTCCGTCGTCGAACGTAAGGGCAATCAGAGGCTCGCTGCAGGCAGCTCGATACGCGATCGTGGTGGCGCCCAGTTTCGGCGGGCGATCGACACCGACAGCGTGGCCGGCAAGAGACTCGTGCTCATGGCTGCTGTACTCCGCCACCGCTGACCCGCCGCCGGCGCCGAGCAGCGTGCCACCGGCAACCAAACCGGAGCTGCGAAGAAAGGCGCGGCGATCCACACCGAAATCTTATCTTGACTTAACTCGGCAACGATCGGTCTCTCAGGTCGCCGTTACCCAATCGGGAGGTGACGCAGGACGACCTAGAGCCAGCCGTTGCGCTTGAACGACCGATACAGGCCGACGCAGACCAGCAGTACGAGCCCGACCACCAGCGGGTATCCGAAGCGCCAGTGCAGCTCCGGCATGTGATCGAAGTTCATGCCGTAGATGCCGGCGACCATCGTCGGCACTGCGGCGATCGCCACCCACGCCGAGATCTTTCGCATGTCCTCGTTCTGGCCGACCGACACCTGAGCCAGGTTGGCGGAAACGAGCGTGTTCAGCAGGTCGTCGAACGACGCCACCTGCTCTACGACTTGCGATACGTGATCGTCGACATCGCGGAAGTACTCGCGAATGTCTTCGGCGACGAGGCGAAGGGGGCGATCGGCCAGCAGGCGCAACGGTACGGACAGCGGACCCGCGGAGCGGCGCAATGCCAGTACCTCACGCTTGAGGACGTACATGCGATTGCTGTCCGTGGCCCGGTTGGCACCCTCGAAGACCGAGGTCTCGAGCTCATCGATGTCTTCCTGAAGTGCCGCGGTCACGGCGAGATAGCCGTCGACGGCTCGGTCGAGGATCGCGTGGAGGACCACCGATGGCCCGTGCGCGAGCAATTCGCGGTCGGCTTCAAGGCGTTTGCGGACGACTCGCAGGCTGCCGTGCTCGCCGTGACGAACCGTGATCACGTAATTGGCGCCGAGGAAGACCATGACCTCGCCGGTGTCGACGACCTCACCCGAACCGTGCGGTTGCGTGTCGTCGTAGTGCACGGTCTTCACGACCGCGAACAGCATGTCGTCGTACTGATCCAGCTTCGGCCGCTGGTGCGCCTGCACGGCGTCCTCGACCGCTAGTGGATGCAGGCCGAGGTGAGACGCGATGCCGGCGAGCTGCCGCTCGCTCGGCTCGTGCAAGCCGATCCATACGAAGCCTGATCGGTGCCGCAGGACGTCGTCGTGTGCTTCCTGCCAGGTCGGATTGCCTGCCACGCGCCTGCCGTCGCGGTACACGGCGCAGTCGACGATGGCAGTGCTTCGGTCGACCTCGGGAATCCAGGGCACACGTGCCTTGCGACCTTGGCGCAGCACGCCAGGTCGAGAGAATCGCGGACGCGGAACGGTGGCCATCGGGACGCATTCTCCCCCGTCGCGCCGCAGATCGCGGCAGGATGCGATCAAGACGGCGTTTGGACCAGGTGGAGAGGGAGTGTGAACGTGCAGTTCGGTCGGTATTACGAAGAGTTCGAGGTTGGTGCCGTGTACAAGCACTGGCCGGGCAAGACCGTCACGGAGTACGACGACCACCTGTTCTGCCTGCTGACCATGAACCACCACCCGCTGCACCTGGACGCAAACTATGCGGAGAAGGCAACTGATTTCGGCAGGAACGTGGTGGTGGGCAACTACGTGTATTCGCTGCTGCTCGGCATGTCCGTGCCGGACGTGAGTGGCAAGGCGATCGCGAACCTCGAGGTCGAGTCGCTGCGCCACGTCGCACCGACCTTCCACGGAGACACGATCTACGGCCAGACGACAGTGGTGGACAAGACCCCGTCGAAGTCGAAGTCCGACCGTGGTGTGGTGCAGGTCGAGACGGTCGGCTACAACCAGGACGGCACTGTGGTGTGCGTCTTCCGGCGCAAGGTGATGGTGCCGACCCGCGAGTACATCGACGCACGTGGCGGTGAGCAACCCGGCAGACCCGAGCCGGATGCACGCGGCTGAAGGTGTTACGGGCCGACTGGACGTTGGTCGATTAACGCACCCGCTGCGGCACGGACTCATCGTCACGGGAGGGCGCCGATGACCTTGTCGACGACACTGAGCGCCTGACGAAGCTCATGCTCGCCGACCTCGGCGCCGACCCGGTTCGCCCATCTGTGCTGCGCCGCGCCCAACGACGCGATGGCGGCCCACCCCGCCGCCGTCGGCGCGACGAGGCTGGCCCGGCGATGAGCGGGATTGGGTCGGTACTCGACCAGTCGCCGCTCGGCCAGCAGGTCGGCGATGCGCTGGACGCTCTGCCGGGCAAGGCCCATCTCGCGGGCGATACCGGCAACGGTCAGCGGTCCATCGAGCACCGCGCCGAGTACCTGCCACCAGGCTGCCGTCAGCCCGACCGGCCGGGCGATCGACTCGGCGACCTGCAGGAACAGTCCGTTGAGCCGGAACGTCTTGACGACCAGTTCGGTCAACGCATCGCCGGCCGGCGTGCGGTCCGGGGCGATCACGCTGCCGCGAGCACGGCGAACGCGCTCGCGTCGCTGTCGTGGTAGAGCCGGTACCAGGCGTCGAGAACATCGCTGGTGTACAGCCCGAGCTTGGCGAAGATGTGGCGCGCGAAGTCGACCGGGTCGGTACCGCCGGCAGTGATCAGGCCGCGATCGGTGACTGCCCGCTCGTCGCGGTAACGGTCACCGCCGTGATAGCCACTCGCCTGCAGATACACGGCCGCATTACTCGTGTGGTCGTACTCGTCGAGCACGCCGGCACGGGCGAGGCCGAGCGTCGCACCGCAGATCGCGGCGACCGGCGTCCCGGCTCGCAGGAACTGAGCCGCCTTCGCGGCGAAGGGACCGTTGCCGCCCTCGCCCCAACGGTGATCGCCAGCCAGGATCAGCACGGCGCTCGATTCGGGCTCGAGCTCGGCGACCGTCAGATCCGGCACGATCCGCACACCGCCCATCGTCGTGATCGGCTCGCGGGTCTCGGCGACGGTCCGCACCCGGAAGCGCCCAGGCGAGCGCTGCCATTGCTGGCTGTTGATGTGCGCGATCGCCTGGCCGGGTTCCCAGTCGGCCATCGTGTCGTAGACCGCCAAGTGCACTGTCTCGATGCCGTTCATTTGCGGCTCTTCTCATCAGTGACAGCAGCCTGTCATATTGACAGCACGCTGTCAATATGGAACCAGGCGCCACGCGGTCAGCGCATCGAGCAGTCCCGGTACCAGGTCGAGCGAGCCGAGTTCGGCGGCGGTAACCCACCGGGCGTCCGCGGCATCGTCGCCAACCCGCAACGCCCCGCCGAGGACCGAACAGACGAAGTCGTCGATCTCGTAGACCACGCCGCCCGGTCCGTCGCGCTCGACCCGTCCGGCATGACGCTCGACCTGGATGTGCAGCCCCGTCTCCTCGGCGACCTCGCGTACGCACGCCGCCGCGGGCGGCTCACCCGGCTCGCACCGGCCCCCAGGAATCGACCACAGGCCAGATGCGGGCGGCGTGCCTCTTCGAATCACGAGCAATCGTCTGGCATCGTCAAACACAATTCCGCCGGCGCAGGGCACACATTTAGGTCGCACGGAGTTAGTCTCTAGCTACGCTGGATGCACGGCGGGGCTGAGGCAACGTCGCCCTCGCCGCCGGTACGACCGCACGAACGACAGGATCTGGGTGCCGATGGAAGCGAGGCCGGCGTGGACACCAAGAAACTGATCGGTGTCGCACTGGGAGTGTTCGTCATTTTCTTCATCGTGACGCAACCGAGTCAGGCGGCCGACATCACACACAACATCTGGCACGGAACCGTCAACGTCGCCCACGGCGTAGCGGACTTCGTCGACAAGCTGTAGCTCGATGAGCGGTGGGCCCAAGGTCCAGCGGTACCTGCTGCCCAGCGAGACCCGGGTGTTCGTGGTACGGCGACACTGGATCTCGTTCGCGCCGTCGGTGCTGCTGTTCTTCGCGTTCCTGGCCGGCGGGTTGCTGGCGGTGTTCTTGTTCAGGAACACCCAACTGCCCGAGACCGTGGCCGTGTGTTTCATCGTGTTCAGCGTCCTGTGGCTTGGCTGGATAATCGGCGACTGGTACTACGAGGAGATCATCGTCACCAACCGCCGGGTCCTTTTGATTAGCGGCATCCTCACTCGCAAGGTAGCGATCATGCCCCTGATCAAGGTGACCGACCTGACCTTCGAGCAGACCCTGTGGGGCCGGATTCTGCATTACGGCACGTTCATCGTGGAATCGGCCGGTCAGGATCAGGCGCTTTCCCGGATCGACTACCTGGCCCATCCGCTGCAGCGCTACCGCGAGGTGTCCGCGCTGCTGTTCGGCACCAGTCTCCCTCCCGATCCGGAGGATCTTGGGGCCCGGCACGACACGGCGCCCATCCCAGCGGTGTCCCCCCGTAAGGAGAGCTGAGCGCACGCGCCGAGCGCCAGGGGACTTGCCCGCGCCCGTACGCTCGCGGCGTGACGATCGACCTGCATACCCACTCGACCGCATCCGATGGGACGGACCGTCCAGCCGAGCTGATGGCCAACGCGGCAACCGCCGGACTTGAGATCGTGGCGATCACCGACCACGACACGGCCGGCGGGTGGGACGAGGCGGAGGCCGCATTACCCGACGGGCTGACGCTCATACCGGGCGCGGAGTTCTCGTGTGCTCACATCGACGACGACGGCCAGCGGATCAGCCTGCACCTACTCGGTTACCTGTTCGATCCCGATCACGACGGGCTGCGCGCCGAGCGTGCCCGGCTGCGGGTCAGCAGGCTCGGGCGCGGACGGGCGATCGTCGACAACCTGGTCGCGGACGGCGTAGCGGTCACCTGGAATCGCGTGGTCGAGGTCGCACGGGGCGGCGCGGTCGGGCGTCCGCATATCGCGCGCGTGCTCGTCGAGAACGGCGTCGTCGGCGATGTGGACGAGGCGTTTCGCGAGTTGCTCTCGACCTCGTCGAAGTACTACGTGCCGAAGGCGGACGGGGACGTGTTCGCCGCCATCCGGCTCGTGCACGAGGCGGGCGGCGTGAGCGTGTTCGCCCACCCCCTTGCCCGGCGCCGTGGCGCCGTCGTCGGCGACGATGTGATCGCCGAGATGGCGCGCGCTGGGCTGGACGGCATCGAGGTCGGCCATCCCGATCACGCGGCCGACGATCAGGCTCACCTCGCCGGATTGGCCGGCGAATTGGGATTGATCCCCACCGGATCGTCGGACTATCACGGCGCGAACAAGGCGACCGTGCTGGGCGCGTTCACGACCGATCGGGTCGCCTACGACGCGCTGTTCGACCGGCCGACGGCCCGCCGACCCGTCACGCGGCGAGCGGCCGGCGACGCACTACCGTGACGGCATGAGCGTCGAAGGCGACAGCGCGTGAGCATCGCAGCGACCGCGCCAGCAGGCACTGGACGCGGGGAGCGGAGCGGAGCCGAGCAATGAACACCGCTCGCAGGATTCTGGTCGTCGCTGCGGCCTGGCTGGGCATGCTCGCCGTCTCGATGCCGGCGTCTGCGACTGGCCCGATCGACACAGCCGAGGCCGTGCTGCAGACGGCCAACCTGTACGTCGATCCGCAGGTAGCAAAGGGCATCAGGGTCGATCGCAACAAGCTCGTGAGCGACATGCCGGCCGGAGTCAAGATCGCGGTCCTGCCCACGAGCGCCGGCTCGCCCACCGTGCTCGCCGGCCAGATCATCGCGGCGCTCGACCCGTCCCGCAAAGGGCTAACGGTCGGTGTGTTCGTATCCGACGCGGCCGGTTACCTGTTCGGTGCCGACTCGTCTGCGTCCTGCGTGGGGTACGCGAGTGAGAAGGCCGCCGCGGCCGAGCGTGCGAACAAATCGCAGCTGCTGTCCGACCACGACGTCACACCGCTGCTCGACGACTTCGCGCAGAGCGTCGCGGACGGGCCGAAGCTCGGTACCAGTGCCTGCGGCTCGACGGCAGGTGGCGCGGCAGCGAGCCCGAAGAAGTCCGACAACGGGAGCGGCGCCTGGCCGTGGATCATCGGGATCGGCGTGGTCGGCGCCGGTGGTATCGGCGGATTGGCGTGGTACCGCCGGCGACAGAAGAAGCGCGAGCTGGACCTCGCCCGGGCCAAGGTCATGCCGTACTACGACCGGCTGGCGAGCGAAGTGAGCAGCCTCGACCCGAAGGACGACGACACGGCGCTGCAGGCGATCGCCGACGCGTCCGAGCGATTCGACGCGGCGGGCTCGCAGCTCGCGGCGGCTGACTCTGTCGAGAAGTTCGCCCAAGCGCGGCGCACGACGCTCGAGGGCCTGCATGCTGCGGTCACCGCACGCAAGGCCCTGGGCCTCGACCCCGGCCCGGACCTCCCGCCGATCGACGCCCCGGGTGGCGAACAGCTCGCCGAGGCGCGCGAGGTGACCGTCCAGGGCAAGGCGTACCAGGGCTACCCGGACTACACGCCCGGCGCGCCGTATTACTACGGAGGCGGCTATGGCGTCCCGGGCGGCTGGTATGGGACGCCGTTCTGGGAGACCTTGCTGATCGGCAGCGTCCTGACCGGCGGGCTGGGTGGCTGGGGCGGGGGCGGGTTCGGCTCCGGCTACGACAGCGGCTACCAGACCGGCTACGACGCGGGGCAGGGCGCGGCGGACGACCAGAGCGCCGGCGACGTCGGGGCTGACTGGGGAAGTGGCGACGTCGGCGGCGACTCGGGCGGCAGCGACTCCGGTGGCGGCGGCGACTCCGGCGGCAGCTGGTAGCCGGTGGCCGAAGCCGAGCAGCTTTCCCTCGGCGCGATGCCGCGTCGGCTCTTCGCGTGCACCCCGTCGCGGCTCGCCGCGTTCGACTGCCCGCGGCGTTATCGCATGACCTATCTCGACCGCCCGCAGCTGCCGCGTGGCAAGCCATGGGCACACAACACGATGGGCGCCGTCGTGCACCTCGCGCTGCACCGGTGGTGGCAGTTGGCCAGGCGCCATCGCACGCCGGCCAATGGCGGGCTGCTCGTCGAGCGGAACTGGCAGTCCGACGGATTCCGGGACGAGGCGCAGTCGGCCGACTGGCGCGGGACGGCGCGAACCTGGGTCGAGGGCTACCTGGCCGACACCGACCCCGACGCCGAGCCAGTGGGCGTCGAGCGAACGGTCGCCACCACGACGAGCCGGCTTGCGGTGTCCGGCCGGGTAGATCGCATCGACGACCGTGACGGCGACCTGGTGATCGTCGACTACAAGACCGGCCGCAGGCCACTCACGCCCGACGACGCCCGCAGCTCGCTTGCGCTGGCGCTCTATGCCCTCGGTGCGCGCCGCACCCTGCGCCGCGACTGCACGCGCGTCGAGCTGCACCACGTGCCGACGGGAGACGTGGTCGCCTGGGAACACACCGACGAGTCGCTGCAACGTCATGTGACACGCGCGGAAGCGACGGCGGACGACATCGTGGCCGCGACGGACACCCTGGCCTCGGGCGCACATGTCGACGACGTCTTCCCGCCTGCGCCTGCGCCGTCGTGCTCGTGGTGCGACTTTCGGCGCCACTGCCCGGAAGGCCAAGCGGCCTCGCTCGATCTCGATGCTTGGGCAGGCCTCGCGCAGTCGGCTCAGGACGTCAGCTGATCCGGACCATGCCGACCTGGCTCAGCGCGAAGGCTTCCTTGGTGCTCTCCATCATCTTGGCGCTGCCGCACATCGGCTCGACCGACGTCATCAGGAACACCGGGTAGTCGCCGGACCGCGGTGGGGTGAACTGGGCGCCCAGCGTCGTCACATCCGCCGTCGACGTCGACGGGACCTCGTTCGCCTGCCGTAGCACGGCGGTCGCGGGAAGGTCTGCCGAGTCGGGGTCGTCGGTGCTGCCGGGAAAGCCGACGAGCAGCCGCTGCCCAGTGCTGCCAACGGTGAAGTCGGGACGCAGGTACGTGATGGTCATTGCGTGGTCGTGCCGTCCGACCCCGAGAATCCAGTTGTTGGTAGCACTCGACGACGCCGCGATCGATTGCGAGCCGCCCATCAGCCCGGCGGCAGCCAGAATCCCTGCGGCGCAGACGACACTGATCCTGGACATGGGCGCACTCCTCATGTGAGGCGATGCATTCATCAGACGCCACGGGGCGGCCCGGCGCAAGGTTCAGCCGGCGGCGCGCCGCATTGCCGCGCGGTAATGCGGGCCGTGCCGCCACCGGACGGGCAGCGCAGCCACCACCGGCCGCAGCGTGCGCAGTCCGGCCGTGGTCGCGAGGTCGCTGCCCGGCATCGGCGGCAAGCGGTACATCCGTCGCGCCCAGTCCGGCAGCAGGCCGACCGCGAGCGCGCACAACGCGGTCCACCCGACGCGCGCGGGAACGGCCCACCGGGCACCGACCGGCAAGGACGGTGCAATGACGTAGCGCGCCGCCTCGCGTGCCTCGGCGGTCAGCCGCAGCGCAGGACGCATCGCGTCGAAGTACCCGGCGAGCTCGGCCGTCGAGTGCGGCGCAAGCTCGTCCGGGACGCCGACCAGCCTGGCGGCTCGAACCTGCTCGACGACGTAGTGGTCGGCGTCGCTGTCGGACAGCCGCACGCCGGTGTGCCGAGCGGCGGCGAGGAACGAGTCGACCTCGCATGCGTGCACCCACGCGAGCTGCTCGGGATCGGTGATGCCCAGCCGGCGGTGCACGTCGCGGACCCGAGCGGCTGCGGCATCGACCTCGACCGTCGTGCCGAAACTCACTGTCGCGACGTAGACGACGGTGCGGCGCAGGCGGTCCCACGGATCGTCCTGGAACGAGGACCGCGCGTACAGCAGCCGCATCGCCTCAGGGTGCAGCGCCTGCAGCAGCAACGCGCGAAGGCCGCCCACCATCGTGAGCGGCTCGCCGTGCACTCGCCAGGTCACGCTGCCCGGGCCGAAATAACCGAGGTCGCCGGTCATGAGCCGGTCACGTCGATTGCCAGAACGCGATCAGCGCCTCGACCGTGCCGGCGGGGTCGTCGATCGCGGGGGAGTGCGCGGCCGGGATCTCGATCGAAGGGGCGCCGAGCCGCTTGGCCATTTGCGCCTGAACGTCCGGCGTCCACGCGTCGTCGTCCGTGCCGTAGACGACCAGCAGCGGCAGACCCGTCGCGATCAGCGCGTCGACCCGGTCGGGCTCGTTGACCAGCGCGTCGGCCATGCCGAGCAGCATGGCGGGATCGCCGGCCAGGAACCGACGCCGCAGGAAGTCCGACAACTCGGCGGGTCGGGCGACGTAGCCGGGCTCGGACTGCTCGAGCGCCTGCATCGCGTCGTAGACCGCCGCGATGCCGTGTGTCATGAGGACGGGGCGCAGCAGATCCATCCGGGCGCGCCGGCCACCGTCCAGGCCGGCCGGTCCGGACGACAGCAGGGTCAGCGAGGCGAACGCGGCGGGGTCGCCGATCGCGGCCGCCCGGCTGACCAGCCCACCGAACGAGTGGCCGAGCAGGTGGACTCGATCACCGAGCTGCGCCGCGACGGCATGCACGACGGCGCCGAGCGCATCGACCGTGTACGCCGCCACGTCGCCGCGACCGGGCGACTCGTACTGCCCGGGCAGGTCGATCGCCGTGATCCGGTATCCGGCATCGCTGAGCGGATCCAGGATCGGCCCGAAGTCCTCCTTGCTGCCGGTGAAGCCCGGGACGAGCAGTGCGGGGCGTCCATCGGCCGCGCCGGCCTGCAGCCCGGCAATCGGGCCGCCTGGCAGATCGAGCGTGACCCGGGCCGCCGAACCGGTCGTGAGCTGCGAGCTCATCGGTCATCCCCGCTCGCGCCTTCGGCTCGGCCGCGTCGCGGCGGCGGGCTCTTCGCGCGAGCGCTCATCGGTAGGCCCGGGTGAACGATCCGGCGAGAAGGAAGCCGGCACCCATCGCGAACACACGGCTGCCTGCCGGAGGAGCGCCGACCGTGTACTGCGCGGTGATCGCTCCGGTGGTGCCGTCCAGGGTCGCGACACCTGTCGAGGTGGGCACGTAGAGCGTCGCGCCGTCCAGGCCGGGGTTGGGGCTTGGGCTGTCGGCGGTCACGGTCGGCAGGCTCTCAGCCGGAGCGGACCACACCTGCGCGCCGGAGCTGTCGATCGCGTATGCGGTGCCGCCGATCCAGACCAACTGGCCCTGCCCGGCGATCAGCGACCGAGCCGGTCCGGCACCGGTGGGCGCCGGGCTCAGCGCCTGCCGTGAGGTGACCTTGCCCTTGTCGGTGTCGTACAGGACGAGCTCGTGCGTCGAAGGATCGATCGCGCCGACGAAGGAATCCGCGGCAACGGGGATCCCGCCGTTGTCGTTGAGTTGCCATTTGATCGGCTTGGGGTCCTTGGAGTCCGTGCCGGCCGTCGGATGGCGCAGCACCAGGTGGTCGCCATCGGTGCAGTGTTCGCTGATCAGCACGCCGTTGTTGCCCGGCACGGCGGACGTCATGGCGCAGCCCGCGGGTGGCGCGTACGTCCAGTTGTCGGAGCCGCACGCCGAGCTGGCGTCGGCGTTGCACTCCGACGTCGAGACCTGGATCGCGTACAGCGCGCTCTGCGTCATCACGTAGATCGAGTCGTTGCCGGGGATCATCAGCGGGCGTCCGTTGATCGGCAGGCCGTTCTCGTCGAGCGTGCGTTCCCAGTCTCGCTTGCCCGTCGCGGTGTCGAGGGTGGTGACCTGGTCGCAGTTGCGACCGTTGCGGTAGATGGCGATGGCCCTGCCCTGCTGCTGCGCGACCTCGCAGACGTCGCGATCCGTGCGCGTGTACGTCCAGCGCGCCTCGCCGGTCAGCGCGTCGCGTCCGGTGACGGTGTGCTGGGAGTAGGTGACCACAGTGCCGCCGACGAACGGCGCGCCGACCGCGGTGGCGTCCGGGCTCTGCCAGCGGATCGCCGGCTGCGCGACCGGACTCGCCAGCGGCACGGACGGCGCCGGCCTGCTGGCCGTGCGCAGATGTACGTGGGTGATCTCGCCGCTGCGCCAGACCACCAGAGCCACCACGACGGCGGTTGCCACGACCAGCGCGATGACGGCGGCGTACCAGGCGCGCAGCCGTCGCACGGACGCACGGTGCCGCGCGAGTGCGGCGACCGCCGGATCGGGCGCCTCGCCCCGCTCGAGCTGCTCGTCGACTGTCACAGAGCGATCCTCGCGCATGCGCGCGTGGCTACTCGGCGGCGGGGCCGGAAGATCCGCCGCGACGGCGTCGCCGTACGCGCGGCGCGCGAGTCGCGTCGCTGTCGACGGTCGGCGTGTTGCCGTTCTGGATCGGTTTGCCGGCGCGGGTGCGGGTGCGCGCACGGTTGCCGCGCGGTCGCTCGGCTTGCTCCTTCGGCCGGCGTTCGGGACGGTCCGGGGTGCGCCGTTCGGTTCGTGCGCGCCGTCCGCCGAGATCCTCGATCTCCTCGGCGCCGAGACCGGCCCGGATGCGGTCGGCTCGAGGCAGGGTCGGTCCGGCGTCGGCCGGGATGTCGAGTTCGAGGAACAGGTGCTCAGACGTCGAGTACGTCTCGGGCGGCTCGTGGAACGGCAGGCCCAGGGCGTCGCAGATGAGCTTCCAGCGCGGGACGTCGTCCCAGTCGACGAGGGTGATCGCCGTGCCGGATGCGCCCGCCCGCGCAGTGCGCCCGATGCGGTGTACGTAGTTCTTCTCGTCCTCGGGAGCCTGGTAGTTGATGACGTGCGTGACGCCCTCGACGTCGAGGCCGCGGGCCGCCACGTCGGTAGCCACGAGCACGTCCACCTTGCCCGAGCGGAACGCCCGCAGCGCCTGCTCGCGTGCGCCCTGCCCGAGGTCGCCGTGCACTGCCGCTGCCGCAAAGCCGCGTTCGAGCAGATCGTCGGCGACCTTCGCCGTCGTCCGCTTCGTCCGGGTGAAGATCATCGTCAGGCCACGGCCGCGCGCCTGCAGCACGCGGGCGAGCAGCTCGGTCTTGTCCAGCGCGTGCGCGCGGTAGGCGAACTGGTCGACGTGCTCGATCGCGGGTGTGTTGTCTTCGCGGTGCTCGGCGCGGATCTGGGTCGGCTGGTCGAGGAACTTGCGGGCGAGCGCCACGATCGGGCCGGGCATCGTGGCCGAGAAGAGCATGGTCTGCCGCTTGTCCGGCACCATCGCCAGCAGCTTCTCGATGTCGGGCAGGAAGCCGAGGTCGAGCATCTCGTCGGCCTCGTCGAGCACCAGGATGCGTACCGAGCCGAGCTTGAGGTGCCCCTGCTGGACGAGGTCGAGCAAGCGGCCCGGCGTGCCGACGACGAGGTCGACCCCGCGCCTGAGGCTGGCGATCTGCGGCTCGTAGGCGCGGCCGCCGTAGATCGTCAGCACCCGCACGCCGAGCTTGCTGCCCGCGGCTGCGATGTCTCCGGCGACCTGCACGGCGAGTTCGCGGGTCGGCGCAACGACGAGGGCCTGCGGCGGCGCGCCCTTGCCGCCGGGTAGTTCGAGCTGGTTGAGGAGCGGCACCCCGAAGCCCAGCGTCTTGCCGGTGCCGGTGCGCGCCTGCCCGATCAGGTCGTTGCCGGCCAGGGCGATCGGCAGTGTGAGTTCCTGGATCGCGAATGTGCGCGTGATGCCCACCGCCTCCAGCGCCTCGACGATCCCGGGCCGGATCGCGAAGTCGGAGAATGCCGGGCTCTGCGGGCTGACGGGGGCTCGGGCGGCGAGCGGGGTGATCTGCTCGGCCATGCCGCCGAGGGCTTCGGGGCTGTCGGATCCGTCGAGCGTGGTGGATCCCGTTGCTGGCGTCTCGGTCATGAACGTCCTTGAAGGTCGTGCGCCGACCTGCCCGAGAACGTCCGACGAGACTAGGTCGGAGAGCCTGCGAGACGGTGCGCTCGCGGCGGGAGCGGTCAACGCGGAGATACGGACTGTTCCGTTAACCGGGACGGTCCGTGACGGAGTCTAGCCGCTCCGGACCCGATACCCTGCCGCCGTGCCTGATCACGTTGCGATCATCGACCTGCTGGGCGCGCTGGCCTATGGCGAGTTGTCCGCATTCGATCGCCTCGCCGAGGATGCGCGGATGGCCCCGTCGCTGTCCGGCCGCGCTGCGCTGGCGGAGATGGCGGCCGTAGAGATCGGCCACTACCGGCGCCTGGCCGAGCGGCTCACGATGCTCGGCGCAAAGCCCGAGGAGGCGATGGCGCCGTTCGCTCCCGCGCTCGACGGCTTCCACTCCACGACGGTCCCCTCCGACTGGCTCGAGGGCCTGGTGAAGGCCTACGTCGGCGACGGGCTCGCCGCGGACTTCTACCGCGAGGTCGCCGACTTCGTCGACCCGGCCACTCGCGAGTTGATGCTCGACGTGCTCGCCGACACCGGCAGCGCGGCGTTCGTCGTGCGTGAGGTGCGCGCCGCCATCGCGTCCCAGCCGGCACTCGCCGGGCGGCTCGCGCTGTGGGGGCGGCGGCTCGTCGGCGAGGCGATCAGCCAGACCCAGCACGTGCTCGCCGAGCACGACTCGCTCGCCGAACTGCTCGTAGAGGGCACCGGCGACCTGACCGGCATCGCTGCGTTGATCCGGCGGATCACCGACAAGCACGCCGAGCGCATGGAGACCCTCGGGCTGCACGGCTAAGCCGTGAACAGGTAGTTACACAGCTGGTCTGACCCTTTACGCTTGGTGCCGATTCGGGGTCGCGTCGCGCGGGAGGGCTGTCGCATGCCGGAGCCATTCGTACGAGCTGACATCTGGACGCTCGCCGAGGACGACCCGATCGTCGTGGCATATGCCGACGCGGTTGCCGCAATGCAGGCCAAGCCGCCGGACGACCCGACCAGCTGGGCGTACCAGGCGGCGATACACGGCTCGCACGTCGCGGCACCGCTGCCCGAGTGGAACCAGTGCCGCCACGGCACCTGGTTCTTCACGTCGTGGCATCGCATGTACCTGTACTTCTTCGAGCGGATCGTGCGCGCCCAGGTGATCGCGAACGGTGGCCCACCGACCTGGGCGCTGCCGTACTGGAACTACGACGGCGGCGGCGAGAACGCCCTGCCGCTCGGGTTCCGCGAGCCGACCAGGCCGGGCGGCGCCGCGAACCCGCTGTTCGTCGCCGACCGCAACCCGGGCATCAACGCCGGCGCCGGGCTGCCGCCGTCGATCACGTCACCGAGGTTCGCGCTCGGCCGGCCGTCCTACACCGGCAGCAGCGAGTTCGGCGGCGGCGAGACGTCAGCGCTCGGACAGTTCTGGAGCCAGACGGGGCGCCTCGAGCAGACACCGCACAACGACGTGCACGTCACGATCGGTGGGCTGATGGGCGACCCGGACACGGCCGCGCAGGACCCGATCTTCTGGCTGCACCACGCGAACATCGACCGCCTGTGGTGGCTCTGGCAGCAGGATCACGCCGACCCGTCCGATTCGGCGTGGACGACGCAGGCGTTCGGGTTCATCGACGCCCGCGGCGTTCCCGCGTCGCTGACCGGCGCCGATGTCGAGGACACTGTCAAGCAGCTCGACTACACCTACGACACCGGAGTCAGCGCCGTGCCGGAACCACCGCGTGGGCAAGAGCCGCCGACCGAGTGGCCGCACCCGTGGCCCGAGCGCGCGGGAGTGCAGCAGTTCGCCGCGGCCGGCAACCCGCGCCGCCAACCCGTGCGTCACCTGGTCGGCGCGAGCGACGCGCCGGTGCGCCTGGTCGGCGAGACGGCTCGGGTGCCGGTCACGATCGACGAACGCGTCACGTCGTCGCTGCGCGCGGACGCGCACGTGGGTCAGCAGCATCACCGCGCGTTCCTCGACGTCGACGACATCGAGGCCGACCGCAACCCCGGCACCGTGTACGGCGTGTACGTCAACCTCCCCGACGATCCGACGGACGACGATCTCGCTGCGCACCACGTCGGCAACGTCTCGCTGTTCGGCGTCGAGCGGGCGCGCAACCCGCGCGGTGACGAGCACGCACACGGGCTGCACGTCTCGATGGAGATCACCGAGCTACTCGATCGTCTGGCGGCAGAGGGCAAGTGGCAGGAGGGTGGCCGGCTCGACACGACGTTCCGGCCGATCACGCTCGAGCCACCTCGCGGTCGCGACGACCTTGCCGCTGCCGATCTGCGTGCGATGCGGGCGACGGCACATCCTGACGTGCCGGTGACCATCGGCCGTGTCAGCGTGCACTTCGCGTGATGACGGCCGCGCTGGTCTCGCGGCTTGACGTTCGGCAGCTGCTGCTGCGGCGTCCTGAGCTCGGGGCGTCCGCGGTGGTGGTTGGCGCGTGGGTGGCGTTGCTCGCGCTTGCCGCTCAGGACGGGCACCGGCATGTGTCCGGCGGCCTGCCCTATTGGACGTTGATGACCGTGGCAATGATGGGCCCGGCCGCGATCGCCGGCATAAGGCACACCGGCCTGAACAGCCTGCGCTGGCGGCGCCGGCGGGCAATGGCCGAGTTCGCGGCGGCATACCTCGCGGTATGGATTGCGTTCGGCGCGCTGGCGCTGACCGTGACGGCGCTCGTGCCGGCCGCGCCTGGATCGGCTGCCTTCGCGATCGTGCTCGCCGGTGCGGCTGCATGGCAGCTCAGCCCACTGAAACGACGTTGGCTGCGCGACTGCCATCGCAGCGTGCCGCTGCCACCCCACGGCTGGGCGGCCGAAAACGCTGCGCTGCGGTTCGGGCTGCGCAATGGCGCTGCCTGCCTCGGGTCGTGCTGGTGCCTGATGCTCGTCATGCTGGTGGCGTCCGGGCTTCTGTGGACCGTGCTGATCGCCGGGTTCGTCACGGCCGAGAAACTGCTGCAGCAGCCGCGGCGGGTGACGAGGTTCGGGGCGGCGGTGCTTGCGATCGCAACGGCCGGAGCGGCCGTCGCAGCGGTGGCGTAGGGCCCTGGCCGGCGCTCAGCCGGCGACGAAGCCGACCCGGCGCACGTCGGCCTGTGCGATCTCGACGTAGGCGACGAGGTTGGCGGGCACGATCACCTTGCGGCCCTTCTCGTCACTGAGCGACAGGTTGCCGTCGACGCTCTTCAGCGCAGTCGCGACGGCGGCTTCGACCTCGTCCTGGGTCTGCGCGCTCTCCAGCACGATCTCGCGCGGTGTGTGCAGCACACCGATCTTGACCTCCACGCGGACCTCCCGGTGCGACATCGACTCGAACTGCGTCAACGCTAGTCGAGGCCTTCGCCGCGCGCCGTGTGGGTAGCTGCGCCCAGAGCGAACGGGCCGCTCAACCCGCGGGCTCGTCCTGCCGCGGGAAGTGCGAGATCCCACGCCAGAGCAGCGCTTCGAGCAGTTGGACGGCGTCGGCGTGCGGGACTGGCCGCTCGTTGTCGAGCCACCACCGGGCGGCGACCTGCGCGCCACCGCTCAGCGTCATGGCCAGCAGCTCGGCTCGCGCGCGGTCGAGGCCGGTGTCACCGGCGACGGTGTCGGCCACGGCGCGCATGATCTCGCTGGTGCTGCGCTCGACGCGGTCGCGGACCGCTGGTTCGTTGCCGAGGTCGGTCTCGAAGATCAGCCGGAACGCGCCGGGCGCGCTGCGTGCCGTGCCGTCGACGAAGTCGAAATACGCGCTCAGGACGCCGTGCACGCGTTCCTGGTTGTCGTCGGTGCGCGCCAGCGCTTCCTTGATCGCACTGCTGAGCGCCTCGGTCTGCTCGTCGATCAGCGCGAGGTAGAGGTCGAGCTTGCCCGGGAAGTGCTGGTACAGCACCGGCTTCGACACGCCGGCCCGCTCGGCGATGTCGTCCATGGCCGCGGCGTGGTAGCCGTTGGCGACGAACACCTCCTGCGCTGCTGCCAGCAATTGCCGTCGGCGCGCCGACCGGGGCATCCTGCTGCCACGGGCTGCGTCGACGGTGTCCGGCATGCGAAAAGTCCCTTTCCAGTCAGGCGAATGCTAGTCCGTGGGCGCTTCGGGCAGGCGCACGCGCGCGGAATCGTCCAGCACACCGGCGAAGCGGTCGCCGTCCTTGTCGACGCGTGCGAGCACGTCCGGAGCGGTGAACGCGAGCGGCGGGCCTGACGCGACCTCCGCCCAGTCGAGCGGCGTCGACACCGTCGGACGGGGACGGGCCCGAAGCGAGTACGGCGCCACCGTCGTCTTCGCGGCGTTGTTCTGGCTCCAGTCGACGAACACCTTCCCGTGGCGCAGGTTCTTCGCCATCTTCGACACGACCAGCTTCGGATGCTCGGCCTCGAGCCGCTGCGCGACGGCCTGCGCGTACGTCGAGGTCGCCCCGCCGTCGTCGACCGTGATCGGTGCGGTGACCTGCATGCCCTTCGAGCCGGACGTCTTGGCGACCGGCGCCAACCCGTCGTCGTCGAGCACGTCGCGAAGCCACATCGCGACCTCGCAGCACTGCGTGATGTCGGCCGGAGCGCCTGGGTCGAGATCGAAGACGATCTCGTCGGTACGCGGTTTGCGAGCGCGCGGCGGCAGATGCCATTGCGGCACGTGCAGCTCGAGGGCGGCGAGGTTGGCCAGCCAGACGAGAGTGGCCAGGTCCTCGACGACGACGAAGTCGATCGTCTCGCGATTCATCGTGGAGCCGGGCACCGGCAGCGTCACGGTGCGCACCCAGGACGGCGTGCCGCGCGGGGCGTTCTTCTCGAAGAAGAACGCCCCGTCGACACCGTTCGGGTAGCGCTTGACGGTCAGCGGCCGGTTGGCGAGATGCGGCAGCAAGACCGGCGCGATCCGCGTGTAGTAGTCGATCACCTCGCCCTTGGTGAAGCCGGTCTCCGGGTAGAGCACCTTGTCGAGATTCGACAGGCTCAGGTGCCTGCCGTCGACGTCCACCGTGATCCGTTCAGCCATCGCGGCCAACCTCTCGCGCGTCCTTGTCCATGCGGATGCCGGCGAACACCGGATGCCGCAGCCGCCCGTCGTCGGCCCAGTGCGAATACGAGACCTCGACGACCACCTCGGGGTCTACCCAGGTCGCGACCCGTCCAGGCGACGGGGCCGGCACCGTCCGGAGTGGACAGTCAGCCCGAGCGACGAGAGTCGCCTGCAGCTGGGCCGCCTCGCGTCCGGACAGCCCGCTGCCGACCTTGCCGGCGAAGCACAGCCCGTCGCCGTCGTAGTAGCCGAGCAGCAACGAGCTGAGCGTCTTGGTGCCGTCGAGTGCGTCCGCCTCCCAGCCGACGACGACGAACTCGCTGCGCTGCACGAACTTGATCTTCAACCACTCCGGCGTGCGGCGCCCAGCGTGGTAGCGGCTGGTGAGCCGCTTGGCGACGACGCCCTCCAGACCGTGTTCGCGCGCAGCCACCTCGGTGGCCTTACCGTCGTCGAACGACGGGCTCACTGTCCACTGTGGATGGTCGGCTGCCAGGCGGTCCAATGTGGCGCGGCGCTCGGCGAGCGGACGCGCGGACAGGTCGACGCCGTACAGGCGCAGCAGGTCGAATGCGATGAACGACACGGGTGCGGTCTCGACCAGGCCGGCAGCCTGCGCAGCGGAGCGGACGTGCATCCGGGTCTGCAACAGACCGAACGACGGCCGGCCGTCGGCGAACGCGACGATCTCTCCGTCGAGCAGGGCGTCCTCGATGCCCTCGCCGAGCGACGCGAGTTCCGGGTAGGCCACCGTGGCGTCGCCGCCCAGCCGAGTGGTCACGTGCACCGCGCCGCCGATGACCTCGAGCAAAGCGCGCACCCCGTCCCACTTGAACTCGTATGTCCAGTCCGGCCCGGCCGGCAGCGCATCGACAGACATCGCGAGCATCGGCTTGATCGGGGCCGCCACGTGGTCAATCCTGCCCTTCTGCTGGCATAAGACGTGCGGATCCACGCATGATCGCAGGGGAGAGGGCCATCATGGGTGGTCTGAGGCGAGCAGAACGGGTGAGGCGATGCGTGCGATATGGAAGGGCGCGGTGTCCTTCGGCCTGGTCAACATCGGCGTCCGGATGTTCGCGGCCACCGAAGAGCGTGACGTCAGCTTCCACCAGGTGCGCCGCAGCGACGGCTCGCGCATCCGGTACCGGCGCGTCGCCGAGGCCGACGGTGAAGAGGTCGCGTACGCCGACATCGCAAAGGGCTACGTCCTGCCGAGCGGCGAGACGGTCGTGCTGACCGACGACGACTTCGCCGACCTGCCGCTGCCCAGTGCGCGCGTGGTCGACGTCTTGCAGTTCGTGCCAGCCGAGCAGGTCGACCCGATCTACTTCGCCAAGAGCTACTACCTCGAGCCCGAGCAGCAGGCCGTCAAGCCGTACGTGCTGCTGCGTGACGCGCTCGAGGGCAGCGGGATGGTCGGCCTGGTGAAGGTCGCGCTGCGCAATCGCGAGCAGCTCGCCACGCTGCGCGTGCGCGAGGGGGTCGTCGTGCTCGAGACCATGGTGTGGCCCGACGAGGTACGCGAGCCGGCGTTCGGCTTCCTCGACCAGGACGTCAACGTGCGGTCCCAGGAACGTGCGATGGCTGAGTCCCTGGTCGAGAGCATGGCCGGCGACTTCGAGCCCGACCAGTACACCGACGAGTACCGCGAGGCGTTGCAGCAGGTCATCGACGCGAAGATCGAGGGTCGCGAGGTGGTCGACACGTCGCCGGCGAAGCCGGACACCGGCCAGGTCGTCGACCTCATGGCGGCGCTTCGTGCCTCGGTCGACGCGGCGAAGCGCAGCCGCGGCGAGGCGGCGCCGGCTGCCCGTCCGGCGCGCAAGGCGGCACCTGCCAATGCGGCGGCTCCGGCCAAGCGCGCCGCGGTGAAGAAGCCAGCGGCCAAGGCGCCGGCGAAGAAGGCCGCGAAGGTCTCGAAGACCGCCCGCCGCAAGTCCGCATGAGTCCCGCCACGGCGGAGCCGCCTGCACGGCTCAGCACGGCGAAGCTGCCGGCGCTGGACGCGACGATCCCGCCGTGGCCTGGGCACACCGTGCAGGTCGCCGGTGCGGGGGTCTTCGTCCGGACGACGCCGTCGCCGCCCGGTGCCGAACCGGCCCTGTTCGTGCACGGCCTGGGCGGCGCGTCCACCAACTGGACCGACTTCGCCGGGCAGCTCGCGCCATGGCTCGCGATCGACGCTCTCGACCTGCACGGCTTCGGACGCTCGTCGCCGGCGCCCGGACGCGACTACACGATCCGTGCCCACACGCGGACCGTGATCGAGTACCTGGAGCAGTCGGGGCGCGGCCCGGTGCACCTGTTCGGCAACTCCATGGGCGGCCTGATCTCGCTGCTGATCGCGGCGCGGCGCCCGGACCTCGTCCGCACGCTGACTGTGATCTCACCTGCGGTGCCCGACTTGCGTCCGCGCCGGCTGGGCACCGACCCGCTACTCGCGGTCGCGCTCCTACCGGGTGCGGCGCCGCTGATCCGCCGGCGCGTCCGCCGGTTCACGGCTGAGCAGCGCGCCCGGGCGATCATCAAGCTGTGTTTCGCCGACCCGGCAGCCGTACCCCCGAACCGGGTGGCCGAGGCCATCGACGAGATCCGCACGCGCGATGGCATGGCGTGGTCGCTCGACGCGCTGATCCGCTCGCTTCGCGGGCTGGTCGCGTCCTACGTGTCGCGCCGCTCGGGCGGCGTGTGGGGGCGTATCGCCCAGGTCAACGTGCCCACCCTCGTGGTGTGGGGTGACCGCGATCGGCTCGTCGACCCCGCGCTCGCGCCGCGGGTTGCGGCGTCGATCCCGGGCTCCAGGTTGCTGGTGCTCGAAGGCATAGGTCACGTCGCACAGCTGGAGGACCCGGTGGTCACCGCCCGCGCGGCGCTCGCCCTGATCGAGGACGCGCGCGGCGCCACGCCGGCATCCGGCGCCACGCCGCAGGAGGACGCCGTTCGGTGAACGTCCGGCGGCACCGGTTGTGGCACGCTGAGCGCGTGGCGGACGAATCTCGGCACGGCGCGGCGACATTGCGTCCTCCCGACCGGTCTGGACGCGAGTACGACCTGTCGTCCACTCGCTGGACGTTCGAGGAAGCCGACGACGACGGGCGCCGGGAACGCACGCTCGGCGACTCGATACGCGGGTTCGTCGATCGATACGGCTGGCGCGCCTACGCCTTGCCGGTGCTGGCCATCGTCACGGTGGCCGCCCTGATGACGACGTCCAAGCCGGCGCACACGGCAGCGGCTCCGACCAAGCGCGGCCATCCGGCGGGCGGCACCCATGCACCGAGCGCCGGGGGAGCTCCGCCGACGGTGTCCGGATCGGCGCCGCTGAAGACCGACCAGGCCGGCCTCAACGCGGAGAACCAGGCGCTCGCGTCCGACGCTCTCCCGGGCGGCCCGGCGTACACCCAGAAGGGCGACGGAACCTACCGGGTGCTGGCCGGGCACGGCCCGGTCGTCGGCAGCGGCACGGTGCGCCACTACACCGTCGACGTCGAGAACGGCGTCGCCGGCGTCGACCTGAAGGACTTCAGCCACCTCGTCGACACGGCGTTGGACGACTCGCGGAGCTGGACCGGCAACCACAGCGGCGTGGCGCTGCAGCGCGTCGACTCGTCCTACACGGGCGCGGTCGACTTCCACGTCACGCTCACCTCTGCGTTGACCGTCCGCGCGCTGTGCGGCTTCGAGCAGCAGATCGAGACGTCATGCTGGTCGCCCGACCACGACTCGCGGGTCGTGCTCAACGTCGCTCGCTGGGTACGCGGCACGGCCGCATACATCGCCGACCTGCCCGCGTATCACATCTACATGATCAACCACGAGACCGGCCACGCGCTCGGCCACCGGCACAGCCACGCCTGTCTCGCCGACGGCGCCGCTCCGGTGATGATGCAGCAGACGATCGGTCTCAAGTCGGTGACCGGGCAGCTCTGCGAGGCGAACCCGTGGCCGTACCCGCCGGGCGCCAAGGACGCCCCGGGCGCCGAGTCGGCCGACACTCCGCAGAACAGCCCGCTCGTCCCGAGCTGATCTCGACCAGGTGCTACCCCTGGGTTGCACATTGTCTCCGGATAGTGCAACCTGGAGGTAGCACGTCGGCTGAGAGGAGCACGTGATGGATTCCCCCGACAAGATCGAACGCGAGATCCAGATCGACGCCCCGCTCGGGCGTGTGTGGGGCCTCGTGGCCGAGCCCGGGTGGTGGATCGGCGACGGCGATCGGTCCGGTCAGCAGCGCAGCAGGGCGCGTGGCCTGCAGATCGTCGACGACCCCCGCTACGGGCAGTTCCCGATCCGTGTCGAGTCGGTCGAGCCGCCACACCACGCGTCCTTCCGCTGGGCGAGCGCGTTCCCGGGAGAGGATCCGGGCGCGGGCAAGTCCACGCTGATCGACTTCTGGCTCAGCGAGCGCGACGGAGGCACGCTGTTGCGGGTGGTCGAGAGCGGCTTCGCCCGCCTGGCCGACCCCGGTGCGCGCGGCGGGAACGCCGAGGGTTGGGAGCAGCAGCTCGTGATCCTCAAGAGGCGCGCCGAACGCGTCTCGGTGTGAGCGCGGACCAGCGCGACGTCGGCACGGTTCTCGTCGCGCTGGCTGATCCGACCCGCCGCCTGCTTCTGGGTGCTCTCGTCGACGAGGGACAGGCGAGCGCCACGACGCTCGCCGTTCGGTTGCCGGTGTCGCGCCAGGCCGTCGTCAAGCACCTCAACGTGCTCGAGGAAGCCGGCCTGGTCACGGCGGGCCGGGCCGGACGCGAGGTGCTGTACCGCCTTCGCTCGACGCCGTTGGACGCCTCCGCTCGTTGGCTGACCGATCTCGCGGCGACATGGGACCGCCGCCTCGAGGCCGTCAAGCGCGCAGCGGAGGCGCCGGACACGTCAGGGCAGCGCCAGCTGGATCAGCCCGATCCGGATCGCTAGTGCTGCGGCCGCCGCGCGTGACGCGCAGCCGAGCTTGTCGAGGACGTGCTCGACGTGCTTGGCCACCGTCTTGTCCGAGACGACGAGCATGCGCGCGATCTGCGGGTTCGTGAGCCCACCGGCGATCAGCGTCAGCACGTCGAGCTCGCGTGCGGTGAGCCCGTACGGGAGCTCGGCATCGTCCTCGGTGACGACGAATCCGGGATCGAGCAGGCGGCTCTGGATCAGGTGCCAGCCGCCGAGTTCGTCGCGCCACCTGAATCGCTCCGGCAGCTCGTTGCGCCGGGCAGCGGCGGTGATCGCTTCGGGCAGCGGGCCGCCGTCGCGCAGGTGCTGGCCGTGCATCCGATCCGGCAGCGGGACGACGGTGGCGTCCGGGAGGACGACGGCCCCGCGAGCGCTCGCCGGCATGTCAGCCGTGAGCTGGCTGGGCAGGCGCATCGTGTCGATCAGCCCGCCGATCAGTGACCGCACCCGCAACAACTGGTCGGCGATCGCGTTGCGGCCCGTTGCCTGCGCAGAGATGTGCGCGGCGGACAGGTGCAGGATGCCGGTGTATCGCCCGTCCGCGCTGTACATGCGCAAGGTCACGGCCGCGTCGTGCCAGATCAGCGGCTGCGCGTACTCGCTCAGGTCGCTCGCATCAAGTCCGGACATCCACTGGTCGAGCCAGGCGAGCGTGGACGCGTCGTATCGGACGCTCGCGACGGTCTGGTGAGAGCGTGTCATCGGGTCGTACACGGAGATGCTCGCGGCCTCGTAGGGCACCAGCCGCGACAGCAGGTCGAGCAGTTCGCCGGCGATCTCGGCCAGGGGAGCGGATCGGCCGTCCTGGTGGGCAACGCCGCCAAAGCTGTATGACGCGTCCGTCACTGCCACCAGGCTCCCTATGTCACGGGGGCCTTCGTGAAAGGGCTCCACGATGCGCAGTGCCAGCAAGCTGAGCGCGGCGCACCCCCCGATGCGTGCCGCTGTCGCGCGGGGTCAGCATATGCGCTAGCTGACGTATTTGGTCAGTCATTGCCAAGACGTAATCTCCTAGCCAAGCGGGTAGCCACCGTGGTCGAGTCATCCCCCCGAGCTCCCACGGTGGCCCCGTTCTTTCCTACCCGGCGTAACGGTGATACTGGACGGGAATGCAGAGCGCTGCGCATGCGGTTGCTCCGGTGATCCGCTCTGCGGAAGAACGTTCCCCGGAAGGACAAGTCGTGTCATTGCCGCCACTCGTCGAGCCCGCCGGTCCGACGGCGACGCTCTCGGTAGACGAAGTGCGTCGTTACAGCCGTCACCTGATCATCCCGGACGTCGCGATGGCCGGGCAGAAACGGCTCAAGAACGCCCGCGTGCTGTGCGTGGGCGCCGGCGGGCTGGGATCGCCCGCGTTGATGTACCTGGCCGCGGCAGGCGTCGGCACGCTCGGCATCGTCGAGTTCGACGTCGTCGACGAGTCGAACCTGCAGCGCCAGATCATCCACGGGCAGAGCGACATCGGCCGCTCGAAGGCCGAGTCGGCCCGCGACTCCGTGCTCGAGATCAACCCGTACGTCACCGTGAACCTGCACGAGGAGCGCTTGGACTCCTCGAACGTCATGGACCTGTTCGCGCAGTACGACCTGATCGTCGACGGCACCGACAACTTCGCGACTCGCTACCTGGTCAACGACGCATGCGTCCTGCTGCACAAGCCGTACGTGTGGGGCTCGATCTACCGGTTCGACGGGCAGGCGTCGGTGTTCTGGGCCGATCACGGACCCTGCTACCGCTGCCTGTACCCCGAGCCGCCGCCGCCGGGCATGGTGCCCTCGTGCGCCGAAGGCGGCGTGCTGGGTGTGCTGTGCGCCTCGATCGGATCCGTCCAGGTCACCGAGGCGATCAAGCTGATCACGGGGATCGGCGAGCCGCTGGTCGGGTCGCTCATGGTGTACGACGCGCTCGAGATGGACTACCGCAAGATCACCGTCCGCAAGGACCCCAACTGCGCGGTCTGCGGCGAACACCCCACCGTCACCGAGCTGATCGACTACGAGGAGTTCTGCGGTGTCGTCAGCGACGACGCGCAGCGTGCCGCCGCGGGTTCGACGATCACCGCCGTGGAGCTGAAGGACCTCATCGACGCCGACAAGCCGATCTACCTCGTCGACGTGCGCGAGCCCGCGGAGTGGGAGATCGTGCGCATTCCCGGCGCCACGCTCATTCCGAAGGACGACATCCTGCGCGGCGACGCGCTGGCGTCCCTGCCGCAGGACCGGCAGGTCGTCATGTACTGCAAGACCGGCGTTCGCTCGGCCGAGACGCTTGCCGCGATCAAGGCTGCCGGGTTCTCCGACGCCGTGCACGTGCAGGGCGGCGTCACCGCGTGGGTGCACCAGATCGACCCCAGCCTGCCGTCGTACTGACGCCGAGTTCCACTTGTCGGTCATCAGGCGTATGACTTTGCGCATGAGCGATCTGCTGGAAGTGTTCAACCTGGGCCTGGCCGAGTTCGGCAAGCGCGTGCGCCGCGTTGGCGCCGATCAATGGACGACGTCGACGCCGTGCTCCGAGTGGGATGTCCGCACGCTCGTCGATCACGTGATCGACGAGCAGGTGTGGGCGCCGCCGCTGATGGCAGGCCACGAGCTCGAGCCTTCTGCGGCGATGGTCGAGAGCGCGAAGCGTGCCCTCGGCGATGACCGTGTGGCGGCGTGGGACACCGCGGCGCTCGCGTCCAGCCGCGCGTTCGGCGAGCCCGGTGCGCTCGACCGCCCGGTGTCACTGTCGCGCGGTGCCACGCCGGCTACCGAGTACCTCGGCGAGATGGCCTTCGATCTCGTCATCCACTCCTGGGATCTGGGCACCGCGATCGGGGTCACCGATCCGCTCCCGGACGAGCTCGTGCAGTTCGGCCTGTCAGCCGGCGAGCAGATGGGCGGTGACCTGTCGTTCAGCGGTGTGTTCGAGGCACCGGTCCCGGTGGCCGATGACGCGCCGGCCGAGGATCGGCTGATCGCGCTCACCGGCCGCCATCCGCGTTGAGTCCGGACGATTCGCTGCCGCACCGCATCCTGGCCTGCGTCGAGTCCATCCCGGCGGGCCGGGTGATGACGTACGGCGACGTCGCCGAGTATGTCGGGTCGCGCGCACCGCGCATGGTCGGCCGCGTGCTGGCTCTCGACGGCGGCAGCGTCCCGTGGCACCGCGTGCTGCGCGCCGACGGCACCTGCGCCGACCACCTGCAAGACGAGCAGCGCCAGCTGCTGATCGCTGAGGGCGTGCGCTTCAGCAACGGCCGCGTCGACCTGCGCAAGTACCGCTGGGACGGCCGATGACGGGTCCGGCAGGAAATCGTCGGAGCGGCATGCTGGGATGACGAGGTGACCGACTACCGGCTGATCCGGCCGTCTCGCCGCGTGGTGGCGCCGCCGGTCCTCGACGAGGCACAGCGCCGGGTGGTGGAGCATCCGGGCGGCCCGTTGCTCGTGCTGGCCGGGCCCGGCACCGGCAAGACCACCACGCTGGTCGAAGCCGCAGTCGCCCGGGTCGCCGCCGGCGTCCCGGTCGAGCACCTGCTGATGCTGACGTTCTCCCGCCGCGCCGCGGGCGAGCTGCGCGACCGGGTCACCGCCCGGCTCGGCGGCACGGTGCGGGAGCCGGTAGCGCGCACGTTTCACTCCTACGCGTTCGGCGTGCTGCGCATGGCGGCGGTGTCCTCGGCGCTGCCCGCGCCGCGCCTGCTGTCCGGCCCGGAGCAAGACGTCGTGCTGCGCGAACTGGTGAGCGGCGACCTCGAGCGGGGTGTGTCGCGGTGGCCGGCCGAGCTGCGTCCGGCGATGGGCACCCGGGCGTTCGCCGGCGAGCTGCGCGACCTGCTGCTGCGCGCGGTCGAGCGGGGCTTGGACGGTCCGCGGTTGGCTGAGCTCGGGCGCGCGCGCAAGCGGCCGGACTGGGTCGCGGCAGGCGGGTTCCTGCAGGAGTACCTGGATGTGACGTCGCTGGCCCGTCCGGGTGCCTGGGACCCAGCAGAGCTGATCCGCGCCGCCACCGACGCCCTGGTCGCCGACCCGGCGTTGCTCGCCGGTGAGCAGCGGCTGCGGCGGCGCCTGCTCGTCGACGAGTACCAGGACACCGACCCCGCCCAGGCCGAGCTGCTCGCGCTGCTCGCACAGGGTGCCGACGAGCTGATCGTGGTCGGCGACCCCGACCAGTCGATCTACGCGTTCCGCGGCGCCGACCCGTCGGCGATCCGCGACCTGCCCGATCGATTCGGCGAGATCCCCGTGGTGGCACTGACCACCTCGCGTCGGGCCGGTGCCGGGTTGTTGAACGCGACCCGCCGGGTGGCGCTACGGCTGCCCGGCCGCGGCGAGCAGCGCGCGTTGCACGCCGCGCCGGGCCTGCCACCGGGACGCGTCGAGGTCCGGTTGCTGCGCTCGTCCGCCGAAGAGGCCGCGTACGTGGCCGGATTGCTGCGCCGGGCACACCTCGATGACGAGCTGCCGTGGTCGCGCATGGCTGTGCTCGTCCGCTCTACGACGACGACCCTCGCTGTGCTGCGCCGCGCGCTCATCACTGCGGGCGTCCCGTTGGCCGTGGCGGGCGACGACGTCCCGCTCGCCGAGCAGCCCGCAGTGGCGCACCTGCTCACCGCGCTGCGTTGCGTGCTGCGTCCCGCCGAGCTGACCGAGGACGTCGCCGAGCACCTGCTGCTCGGCCCGATCGGGGGCGCCGACGCGTTGCAGCTGCGCCGCCTGCGCCGCGAGCTGCGCCAGCTCGCCGACGTGAACGGCGACGGGCTGTTTGCGCCGGCCGTGCAGGATCTGCCCGGCGCGGCCGTACTGCCTGCGCGAGTTCGCCGCCCGGTCGAGCGGGTGGCGCGCGTCCTGGACGCGGGGCGCACGGCGGGCCGGTCCGGGGCGAGCGCCGAGGACGTGCTCTGGGCGATCTGGGCCGCCACGGGACTGGCTGCGCGCTGGGCCGCGTCCAGCCAGGCCGGCGGTCCGGGCGGCGCGGCGGCCGACCGCGACCTCGATGCCGTGATCGAGCTGTTCGAGGCGGCGGCGCGATTCACCGACCGGCTGCCCGCGGCGTCCGCGGCGGAGTTCTTCGAGCATCTCGCCGCGCAGCAGATCCCGGGCGACACGCTCGCGCCGCGAACGGCACGTGGCGACGCCGTGCAGATCCTCACCGCGCACGCCAGCAAGGGCCTGGAGTGGGACCTCGTCTGCGTCACGCACGTCCAGGAGGGCACCTGGCCGGACCTTCGCCGGCGCGGGTCCCTGCTCGGATCCGAGCTGCTCGTCGACGTCGTCGCGCAGCGCGACGGTGCTGGCGTCTCGACGCTCGCCCCGCAGATCCACGAGGAGCGGCGGCTGTTCTACGTGGCGGCCACCCGCGCGCGCCAGCGCCTAGTCGTCACCGCAGTGTCGGGCGACGACGAGCAGCCGTCGCGGTTCCTCGACGAGCTCGATCCGCTCGACGACGAGCGCCCGTTCGCGTCCGGGCTGCGTGGCGCACACCTGCCCGATCTCGTCGCCGAGCTCAGGGCGGCCGCGTGCGATCCGTCGGTATCGCGGCCCGAGCGTGCCGCCGCCGCTGCCGAGCTGGCTCGTCTGGCTGCTGCTGACGTCCCGGGCGCGCATCCCGACACGTGGTGGGGCCTGGCTGCGGTCTCGGACCCTGGTCCGGTCGCCGACCCCGAGCGTCCGGTGCCGGTCAGTCCCTCGCGGATCGAGTCGTTCCTGCGCTGCGAGATGCGGGCACTGCTGACCGGGCTCGGCGCCCGTGAGGGTGACGAGATAGGGGCGTCGCTCGGCACGCTGATCCACGACGTCGCGGCGAGCGCACCCGACGACGCCGACCTGCCGGCGTTGGAGACCCTGCTCGACGCGCAATGGCATCGGCTCGACTTCGGCGCGTCGTGGCTGGCCGAGCACGAGCGTGAACGGGCGCGGACGATGCTCGCGAAGCTGGTCGACTGGCTGCGGAGCACTCGCGGCGAGCTCGATCTCGTCGCGACCGAGCAGGGCTTCGACGTGGTCGTCGGCGACGCGCGGTTGCGCGGGCGCGTCGACCGGCTCGAGCGCGACGCCGACGGCCGGTCAGTGGTGATCGACCTGAAGACGGGCAAGTCCAAGGCCGACGACCCGCCGACGAACCTGCAGCTCGGCGCGTACCAGCTCGCGATCCAGGCGGGCGGATTCGGCGAGGCGGAGCGGCCGGGGGGAGCGCGGCTCGTTCAGCTCGGCACGGACGTGAAGTCGGTTGTTCAGCAGGCCCAACCGCCGCTGGACGACGACCCGCGGTGGATCGCCGATCAGGTCGAGTACGTCGCCGAGCGCTTCCGTGGCGGCGAGTTCAGTGCCACGGTGAACTCCTACTGCGGTGGCTGCGACGTCCGGTCGAGTTGCCCGCTCATGCCCGAGGGCCGGCAGGTGACCGCATGACCGGCGTATCCGCCGTCGAGCTGGCGGTGCTGCTCGGGCTCGACCGGCCGACCGACGAGCAGGCCGCCGTGATCGAGTCGCCGATGGCGCCGGCGGTCGTGATCGCGGGCGCGGGCTCGGGCAAGACCGAGACGATGGCGGCCCGCGTGGTGTGGCTGGTGGCCAACCGGCTCGTGGCGCCGGAGGAGATCCTCGGCTTGACGTTCACCCGCAAGGCGGCGGCCGAGCTGGGCCGTCGCATCCGGTGGCGGCTGGCGAGCTGGCGGCACGTCGTCGAGCATGAGCGGCCCGACGACCACGCGGCCCTCACCGAACTGCTGGCAGGCGAGCCGACGGTGCTCACGTACTCCGCGTACGCCGCGCGGCTGGTCAGCGAGCACGCGATGCGCGTGGGCGCCGAGCCGAACCCGCGGTTGCTGTCGCAGGCAGTCTGCTGGCAGCTCGCCGACTCCGTGGTCCGCCGCTACCGCGGATCGCTGCCGCGCGGGGTCGGCGCGCTGGCGTCGGTGACGCAGTACGTCATGACGCTCACCGCCCAGTTCGTCGACCACCTGGTTGAGCCCGATGCCGTCGAGGCGTACTGCACGCAGGTCGTCGACGAGCTGATCGCGATCTGCGACGGCGAGCCGCCGGTCTCGACCGACGCGGGCAAGTTGGCCACGTCGTCGCGGCACCGCTCGGCGCTGCTGCCGCTGGTCCGCGACTACGCGACCGCGAAGCGCGCCCTGGAAGCCGTCGACTTCGGCGACCAGATGTCGCTGGCTGCCCGACTCGCCGAGATGCCCGACGTCGTCGCTGCCGAGCGCGAGCGGTACGGCGCCGTGTTGCTGGACGAGTACCAGGACACCGGCCACGCGCAGGCCCGCCTGCTGCACGGGTTGTTCGGCGACGCGCATCCGGTGACAGCCGTGGGCGATCCGTTCCAGTCGATCTACGGATGGCGCGGCGCCAGCGCGGGCAACATCCATCGCTTCACGGCGACGTTCCGCGGCGCGACGGGCGAGCCGGCGCTGCGCTTCCCGCTCACGACGAGCTGGCGCAACGACGAGACCGTGCTGCGCGCCGCGAACGCCGTGGCCACGCCGCTGCGCATAGGCGACGCGACCATCGAGCTGCGCCCGCGCCCGAAGGCCGGCACCGGGCAGATCCGAGCGGCCGTCGTCGAGACCGTCGAGGATGAGGCGCGCTGGCTGGCGGCTCGGATGAGCGCCGAGTGGCAGGCGCTCCCCGTGGGCGACCGTGCTGCCGCGGTGCTGGTCCGCCGCCGCACGCAGATCGACGAGGTGCGCCTCGCGTTGCTCGCCGAGGGCCTGCCGGTCGAGGTCATGGGCCTCGGCGGGTTGCTCACGACACCCGAGGTGGTCGACGTGGTGGCGACGCTGCGGGTGCTGGCCGACCACAAGTCCGGGACGGCACTTGCCAGGCTGCTCGCCGGTGCGCGCTGGCGGATCGGCGCGCGTGACCTCGCCGCGCTCAGCGCCAGGGCGGGCGAGCTGGCGCGGGCGCGCCGGCCAGCAGTCGGGGACGACCAGCCCGTCGACCAGGGCAGCCTGATCGAGGCGCTCGACGATCTCGGCCGGTCCGAGCGGTACTCGCCGGCCGGCTATGCGCGGATGTCGGCGCTCGCCGACGAGCTGCGCGCGCTGCGAAGGCGCCTGTCCGCCCCGCTGGCCGAGTTGGTGGCCGACGTCGAGCGGGCGATCGGCGTCGACATCGAGGTCGCCGCCCGGGCCGACCGCGCCGGCGTCGGCCGCGTGCACCTCGACCGCTTCCTGGACGAAGCTGCCCGGTTCGCCGCGGAGGCCGACGAGGCGACGCTGACCGCGTTCCTAGCCTTCCTGGACGCCGCCGAGGTCGAAGAGAACGGCCTCGAGACCGGCGAGGTTGCGGTCGAGAAGGAGCGCGTGCAGATCCTCACCGTGCACGCGGCGAAGGGGCTGGAGTGGGACGTCGTCGCCGTGCCGGGGCTCGTCGAGGGCGTGTTCCCGGCCGATCCGAGGAGCGTGGACTGGACGCGCACCCGGCAACTGCTGCCGGCGCCGCTGCGCGGCGACAGCGCCGACCTGCCCGCGCTCGTCCTCGACGGCGCCGGCGACCGCAAGCAGCTCGGGCAGATCCTCAAGGACCACGCAGCGCAGATCAAGCAGCGGCACCGCGACGAGGAGCGCCGACTGGCGTACGTGGCGTTCACCCGGGCGAGGTCGGTGCTGCTCACGAGTGGCTACGCGTGGGACACCGCCAAACTGGCGCGTACGGTGTCGCCATTCCTCGACGAGGTACGCGCTTTCGCCGACGTGGACGAGTGGTTCGTCGCCGAGGCGGACGCGGAGAACCCTCGGCTGGGCGTACCGCAGTCGGCTTGCTGGCCGCCTGATCCGCTCGGTGTGCGCCGTCCGGACGTCGAAGCCGGAGCCGCGCTGGTGCTCGCAGCAGTGAGCAGCAACGGCACGGAGCCACGTCGCGGCGAGATGCCGTTGCCAGGGCTGGTCGACGATCCGGCCACGCGGATCGCGGCCTGGCGCCGAGACGTCGACCTGCTCCTCACCGAGCGAGAACGCCTCGCCGGCGGCGACGCCATCGAGGTGGCGCTGCCGCGTCAGCTGTCCGTATCGCAACTGGTCGCGTTGCGGCGCGATCCGGACGGGCTGGCCAGGCGACTACGACGCCCGCTGCCGAGCCGGCCGGCGCCGCTGGCCCGCCGGGGCACCGCGTTCCACGCGTGGCTGGAGCGGCGATGGTCCGCGCAGGCACTGCTCGACGTCGACGACCTGCCCGGTGCCGCCGACGAGACCGCGGACGACGCCGATGTCGCTGCGCTGCGTGCCGCGTTCGAGGCCAGCGCGTGGGCGGATCGCACTCCGGTCGAGGTCGAGGTGCCGTTCGAGATGGCGATCGAGGGCACGGTCGTCCGCGGCCGGATGGACGCCGTGTTCGCCGAGCCCGCGTCCGGGCCCGAGCGGTACACCGTCGTCGACTGGAAGACCGGTGCGCGGCCCACGGGTGCCGACGCCGATGCCGCCGCGGTCCAGCTGGCCGCGTACCGGCTGGCCTGGGCGGCATTGTGCGGCGCCGAGCTGGCGAGCATCGGCGCGGCGTTCCACTACGTCCGCAGCGACGAGACCGTCGCGCCCGTCGACCTGCTCGACGCCGACGGTCTGCGGCGCCTCGTGACGGGCGAGGCGGCATGACCTCGGCGATGTCCACCTAAGTCCGGACGCTAACGTCACGAGCATGACGCAGCCTCGCCAGTACGTCGACGCCCACCGCGACGAGCTGCTCGCCGACCTCGACCAGTGGCTGCGCATCCCGGGGATCAGCGCACAACCCGAACATCACGGCGACGTCGCGCGCAGCGCCGAGTGGTTCGCTGAGGCCGCTCGCGCCACGGGGTTCCCGACGGTCGAGATCTGGCCGACGAAGGGTCTGCCGGCCGTCTATGCCGAGTGGCCCAGTGACGATCCGGACGCGCCCACGGTGGTCGTCTACGGCCATCACGACGTTCAGCCCGTCGACCCGATCGAGTCGTGGCACACCGACCCGTTCGACCCGACCGTCGACGGCGACGTGTTGCGGGCGCGCGGCGCGTCCGACGACAAGGGCCAGCTGCTGTTTCACCTGCTCGGGCTGCGCGCGCACCTGGCGGCAACCGGGCGGACGAGCCCGGTGGTGAGCCTCAAGTTCCTGATCGAGGGCGAGGAGGAGTCGGGCTCGCCGAACTTCGAGGATCTGCTCGCCGAGCGGCGCGACCGCCTCGACTGCGACGTCGTCGTCGTTACCGACACCGGCATGCTGGCCCCGGACGTGCCGAGCACCGTCACCGGCATGCGCGGCCTGGTCGTCTGCACCGTCGACTTCCACGGCCCCGACCTCGACCTGCACTCCGGAGTGTTCGGCGGCGCCGTACCGAACCCGGCCACGGCCATTGCTCGGCTGGCCGGCGCCCTGCATGACGACGCCGGCCGCGTCCTGATCCCCGGCTTCTACGACGACGTCCTCGAGCTCACCGGCGACGAGCGCGAGCTGTTCGCCCGGGTGCCCGCCGACGACACCGAGTTCCTCGCCGTCGCGCATTCGCGGGTGCTGGCCGGCGAGCAGGGTTACAGCACGCTGGAGCGGATCGGCGCGCGGCCCACCGCCGAGGTCAACGGCCTGTGGGGTGGCTACATGGGCGACGGCAGCAAGACGATCGTGCCGACCGACGCCCACCTGAAGTTGTCGTTCCGCCTGGTCGCGAACCAGGATCCGCGCAAGATCGCCGCGGCGGTCGAGCGGTTCGTCGCCGACCACACCCCGCCGGGCATCGACAACCGGATCGAGTGGGAGGGCGAGGGCGTCGCGCCGTGTCTCGTCCCGCTCGGCACGCCGGCCTACCTGGCGCTGACCGACGCGATCAGCCGGGCGTTCGACGGCGCAGCGGTGCTCCCGACGCGCGAGGGCGGCAGCGGCCCCGAGGCTGCGATCCAGCAGGCGCTCGACGTGCCGCTGGTGTTCCTCGGCGTGGGGCTGCCCGACGACCAGATCCACGCGCCCAACGAGAAAGTCAGTCTGTCGATGCTCTATCGGGGAGCGGAGGCCACGGCGCTGCTCTGGGAGAACTTCGCCCGCGTCGGCCGGGCCGCACTCGCGCAGGACGCCATCGAATGAGCGGCGCACGAGGTGCGGCGGCACTGGTCGTTGCCGCGCTGCTCCTTGCCGGATGCACCCAGACGGTGGCCGGCCGCGGCGGGCCACCGGGACCGCCCGGCTCGCCAGACCCGCGCGGCACGAGCGCGCCGCCGTCCGGCAGCGGCACGCCGACCTCGCCCGCGCCGTCGTCGGGGACGTCGTCCTCCGCGCCGCCGCCGGGCGCGCACCTGGCCTGCCCCCGCGTCATCGACAAGACGGCGCACCTCGCCTACGACTGCATCACCCACACGATGGCGAAGGATTCCGACACGATCTGGCCGCTCAAGTTCACCAAGCAGGTGGACCTCGACTGGACGATGGACGAGGGCTCGAGCCACGTCGACGTCACCGGCAACGGCAACGTCACCGTGCTCGCCAACGGATTCGCGTCCGCGATGGGTGCGCAGGAGTACGGGCCGAATGCCGGCGTCAAGAAGGTCAGCGAGGCCGACATCACGGTCGCCAGCCGGAAGGCCCATCTCGTCGAGAGCCTGCTGACGCTCGATCCCGACTTCCGTGCGCAGCGTCACCTGAAGGTGAAGCAGGAGCGGCTGTGGGTCGTGGTGGTGCACATCGGCGCGGACCAGTTCTCCGCCTGGTACGTGTCGATACCCGACGTGCGCAAGGCGCTGTGGCCCCGGGTTTCCGAATTGATAAAGCGAATCAAGGTCGTCTGAGTCGCTGTCGGCGCGGGCCGTAGGGTGGTCGGGTGCCCCGTGTCACCACGCTCGCGTCTCATGCGAAGAAGCCGTCCAGCCCGTCCTTCGATCTCACCCACATCACGTTGCCCAACGGCCTGCGTGTCGTGCTCGCTCCGGACCGGTCCGCTCCCGTCGTGGGCATCGCCGTGCTCTACGACGTGGGCTTCCGGTCCGAGCCCGAGGGACGTACCGGATTCGCGCACCTCTTCGAGCACCTCATGTTCCAGGGCTCGGCCAACCTGGAGAAGCTCGAACACTTCCGCTACGTGCAGTCCTCCGGCGGCATGTTCAACGGCAGCACGCACCCGGACTTCACGAACTACTTCGAGGCGCTCCCATCGAACGCCCTGGAGCGAGGTCTGTTCCTGGAAGCCGACCGGATGCTCTCCCCGCGCATCACCGAGGAGAACCTGGCCAACCAGATCGCGGTGGTGAAGGAGGAGATCCGGGTCAACGTGCTCAACCGCCCGTACGGCGGGTTCCCGTGGCTGGAACTGCCCCCGGTGCTGTTCGACACGTTCCCCAACGCGCACAACGGATACGGCGACTTCGTCGACCTCGAGAGCGCCACCGTCGGCGACGCGGCGGACTTCTTCGACCGCTACTACGCGCCGTCCAACGCAGTGCTCGCCGTGGCCGGCGACATCGACCTGGACGAGACGGCGGCGCTGATCGACAAGCATTTCGGGGTGGTCGCCAAGCGCACGACACCGAAGCGCCCCGACTTCGGCGAACCGCCGCTCACCGGCGAGCGCCGCGGCTCGGCGACAGACGCCCACGCGCCGATCCCTGCCCTGGCGATCGGCTATCGCGTGCCGGATCCCGTCGGTGATTTCGACGCGCACCTGGCCAACGTGCTGCTCACCGAACTGCTCTGCGAGGGCGACGCGTCGCGGCTGCAACGCCGCCTGGTGCAGCGCGATCACCTGGTCACCGACGTGTCGGCGTATCTCGGCGGGTTCGGCGATCCGTTCGACGAGCGCGACCCGAGCGTGTTGACGATCAACGCCCGCTTCCCGAACGCCGGTGCGCTGGATCGCATCGTCGGCGCCGTCGACGACGAGCTCAGTCGCCTCGTCGAGGACGGCCTGGCAGAAGGCGAGCTCGACCGGGTGCGCACGCGGCTGCTCAGCGTCTTGCTGCGCGACATGGACGCGGTCATCTCGCGCACCCTCAACTTCGCCAAGTTCGAGCTCGTGTTCGGGCAGGCCGGCCTCATCGAGCAGATCCCGCAACGGCTCGCCGCAGTCACCGAAGCCGACGTGCAGGCCGCCGCCGCGGCGTTGCGTCCCGATCGCCGAGCCGTCGTCGAACTCATCGCGGGCGGAGCGAAGTCATGACCGTCCCTGACCTGACCGCTCCCCGTCGAGCGAAGAAGCTCACCACCCTGGATCGCACCCTGGACTCCGGCCTGCGCGTGCTTGTCGTGCGCAAGCCAGGCGTGCCGCTCGTCGAACTGCGCCTGCGGGTGCCGTTCCTGTCCGGACGGGCCGCGCAGCCGTCTCGGGCGGCGCTGCTGTCCGATTCGGCGCTCACCGGCACTGACCGATACGACCGGGCCGGTCTTGCGGCGGCCGTGCAGAGCCTCGGCGGCGATCTCAGCGTCGGCGTCGACGCCGACCGCCTGCTGCTGTCAGGCAATGCGCTCGCCACCAGCCTTCGCGGGCTCCTTGACGTGATGGCCGACGTTCTCGTCGGGGCCGCCTACCCGTCCGACGAGGTCGTCGCCGAACGCGACCGCCTCGTGGAGCGGCTGACCATGGCGCGCTCGCGCGCGAGCGTCGTCGCCGGCGAGGCCATCGCCAAACGCATGTGGGGCGATCATCCCTACGCGCGCGACCTGCCCGAGGTCGACGACGTCGCGAGCGCCACGGCGGCGCAGGTACGTCGGCTGCACACCGAGCGCGTCCGGCCGGACGGTGCCGTGCTCGTCGTCGTGGGCGACGTGTCGCCGGCGCGCACGCTCGACCAGGTGGCCACCGCGCTGGACAGCTGGAGCGGGGCGCCGGCCGGCTCACGGGTGCCCGCGTTGCCGGACATCACGACCGGGCCGCTCGAGCTCGTCGACCGTGCCGACTCGGTGCAGTCCTCGCTGCGGCTGGGCGCGTCCGCCCTGGCGCGCCACGACGACGGCTACCCGGCACTGCAACTCGCGAACCTGATCTTCGGCGGCTACTTCTCCTCGCGTTGGACCGAGAACATCCGCGAGGACAAGGGTTATACGTACGGCCCGCACAGCGGGATCGACCACCACTCGCTCGGCTCGGCGCTGCACCTGCAGGCCGAGGTGGCCACCGAGGTCACCGCACCGGCGCTGCTCGAGACGCTCTACGAACTGGGCAGGTTCGCGCTGTTGCCGCCGACGCCGGAGGAGGTCGAGTCGGTGCGGCAGTACGCGATCGGCACGCTGGCGCTCTCGACAGCCACGCAGGCGGGCCTCGCGTCGACCCTCGCCGGCCTGGCCGGGGTCGGCCTCGGACCCGAGTGGCTGGCCGAGCATCCACGCCGACTGGCCAAGGCCACCCTGGACGAAGTTGCCGCAGCCGCGGCGGAGTTCTTCGCGCCGTCGCGATTCGTGACCGTCGTCGTCGGTGATGCGTCGACGGTCCGGGGGCCGCTGTCGGCGATCACCTCCGTGGCGTGATGACCGATCCGGTCGGGCCGCCGCGCCTGGCCCGCGCGTCCTACGATCGGGCGGCGCTGCAGCGTCCCGACTCGGCGTGGATCGCGCAGGCCTGGACGCGCGCGCGGGTGATCGTGATCAGCCCGTCAGGGTCAACACCGGTGCAGCGAGGCGACGGCGTGGTCCGGCTGTCGTTTCGCGAACCATCCACTGTGGACGGTGTGCGGCGCTTCCTCGGCGTCGTTGACGACGTGCCGTACTTCACGGTCACCGTCGACGAGGACGACGACGGCTGGGCGAACCTGCGCGAGGTCGGCGCCGGCACGGACGACGTGCAGGCGGGCCTGCTGACCAGTGCCGTCGCCCTGGAGCAGTGGCACTCGCGGCATCAGCACTGCCCGCGCTGCGGCGCCGAGACGTTCGAGACCCTCGCCGGCTGGACGCGCACGTGCCGCAAGGACGGCAGCGAGCACTTCCCGCGCACCGACCCCGCGGTGATCATGCTGGTGCGCGACGACGCGGATCGCTGCCTGCTCGGGCGGGGCCATACCTGGGGAGATCGGCGGTTCTCCACACTGGCCGGATTCGTCGAGCCGGGCGAGTCGCTCGAGGCGGCCGTCGCCCGCGAGGTGTTCGAGGAGGTCGGCGTCACGATCACCGACGTGCGTTACGTGGCGAGCCAGCCGTGGCCGTTCCCGTCGTCGTTGATGCTCGGCTTCACCGCTCGCCTGGACGGTGACCCGACACTGCACCTGGACCCCAAGGAGATCGCCGAGGCTCACTGGTTCACGCGCGACGAGGTGCGCCGGGCAGCGACGTGGACCGACGGGCCCGAGTCGCCCGACGACGACGCGCGGCTGGCCGGCGTGTCACCGCAGCTGTCGATCTCGCGCTACCTCATCGACGGCTGGCTCGCCGGCCGCTGGTAAGTCCGCTGATTGCTGGATGACGCGGGTCGTCGAGCCGGATGACGATGTCGGCGTGGCCGATCGGGTCGACGTCCTCGTCGTAGGCCGCGAAGGCGGGCAGCGTCCAGGCCCACTCGCCCGGCATCCGGCGCGCTCGACCGGCTGCGCTCACGGCCAGGTGGATCGTGCGGTCGAACGGCAGCCCGGCGCCGAGTAGCAGCTCGCCGCTGAGCACGAGGATCGCGCCGTTCGGGGCGAGCTGGCGAGGTTCGCGGGTCGCTCGATTCGTCACCGGGTCGCGCAGCGATGGCAGGTACTCGGCCGTGCCGTCGGGTCCGAGCGGGGTGAGCACCTCGCGGCGCAGCGCGTCGGCGTCGAGCCAGTCGTGGCCGAACGCCTCGACGTCATGGCGCCCGTGTTCGAGGCGCACCGACGCGTCACGCCAGAACGTGTCTGCTCGGACGCGCACGACCGCGCGGCCCAGAGCGCGCAACGGCTCGACCAGCGCGTCCGCGAGCGTGTGCACGTTCGCGGAGCGCGGCCCGTCGAGCACGACGCGCAGGGCGCGGCCAGGCGGGCTCGCGGCGTCCAGGTCGGCAGCCAGCACGTCCGGCAGGTGGGCCGGGTCGACGGCCGAGTACATGCGCGCCACCGCGCTGACGCTAGTGCGGCGGCGATGTCGGTGCCGATGCGTACCGTCCTTGGCAATGCCTCACTATCGAGAACAGCCGCCACGCGCGGAGCCGCGCGAGTGCGTCTGTGCCGTGTGGTCGCTCGACTCCGCCGGACGTACCACCGAGGCGGTGCTGCCCGACGGCTGCATCGACATCGTCTGGCGCGACGGCTTCGGCCTGGTCTGCGCGGGCCCCGACACCGGTGCGGTGATGGTCGAGCGGCCCGTGGCGGCGACAGTGATCGGCGTCCGGTTCCGGCCAGGAGCGGCGCCGGCCATGCTCGGCGTGCCGGCCGACGCGCTGCGTGATCTGCTTACACCGCTCGCCGCCCTGTGCGGGCCAGCGGCCGACCGGCTCGAGGGGCGCATCGCCGCCGCGCCAACGACGCGAGCGCGCCACGAGATCCTGCAAGCGCATCTGGTCAGCCGCTTGCCGACGGTCGAGCGTCCCGATCGGATGGTGACCGGTGCGGTGGCGATGCTGAACGCGAACGGCTTGCGGCACGTCAACGGCCTTGGCGACGCGATCGGGATCAGTGAGCGCCAGTTACGGCGCCGATTTCACGCAACGGTCGGCTACGGCCCCAAGACGCTGGCCCGGATCCTTCGCCTGCAGCGCATGTTGGCGCTCGCCTCGCGCGGTGAGCTGGCCCGAGTCGGGCTCGCCGGGATCGCGCTCGCGGCCGGTTACGCCGACCAGGCGCACATGACGGCCGAGTGCACACGGCTCGCCGGAAAGCCGCCCGCCCGGCTGATCGCGTCTCGCGCGGCCGTCCGTTTTCTCAAAGAGATGCCGCTGGCCGTCGCTTAGGGTCAGCCGCTATGGACCAGCGAATCAGTCTGATCACCCTTGGTGTCACCGACGTGCCGCGCGCCCGGGCCTTCTACGAGGCGCTCGGCTGGACGGCCGACGCCCAGCCGGACGCCGAGACAGTGTTCTTCCAGGCTGGCGGGATCGTCGTCGGGCTCTGGGTCCGTGCCAAGCTCGCGGCCGACTCTGCCGTGCAGGACGGCGGCGGCTGGGGCGGCATCACGCCAGCCCACAACGTGCGGTCGCGGCAGGAGGTCGACGCGATCATCGAGCAGGCGCGAGCCGCCGGGGCGACGATCGGCCGCGAGCCCGCCGAGACGTTCTACGGCGGCTACGCCGGGGTCTTTCACGACCCGGACGGCCACGCCTGGGAGATCGCGTACAACCCGTACTGGACGGTCCGCGACGACGGGTCGGTCAGCCTCGCGGGCGACTAGGTACCCGCCCCGCCGAATCGTCGGAGGGCGCTGGCACGATCGGGGCGTGATCGCCGAAGACGCCGAGGCCGTGCTGGCCGGGCTCGATCCCGAACAGCGGGCCGCCGCCACAGCGGTACGCGGGCCGGTGTGCATCCTCGCCGGCGCGGGCACGGGCAAGACGCGGGCGATCACGCACCGGATCGCCTACGCCGTCCGCTCGCAGGCGATACCGCCGACCCAGTTGCTCGCGGTCACGTTCACCGCCCGAGCCGCGAGCGAGCTCCGCAGCCGCCTGCTGCGCCTGGGCGCGGCCGGGGTGCAGGCGCGCACGTTCCACGCCGCGGCGCTGCGCCAGTTGCGCTACTTCGCGCCGCGCGTGCTCGGCGGCGCGATGCCTGAGGTCGTCGACAACCCGATCCGGCTGGTCAGCAACGCCGCCGCTCGTGCCCGCCTGCGCACCGACCGCGCCGAGCTGCGCGATCTCGCCAGCGAGATCGACTGGGCCAAGGCCGTGCTCGCCACACCCGACGACTATCCGAAGCGGGCGTCGGCGGCGGCCCGCCAGCCACCACTGAGCCCGGCCACCGTCGCGGAGGTCTACGCCGAGTACGAGCAGGCCAAGCGCCGAGCCGGTCAGGTCGACTTCGCCGATCTGCTGCTGATCATGGCCGGCGCGATCGAGCAGTACGGCGACGTCGCCGAAGAGCTGCGCTCGCGGTACCGGCACTTCGTCGTCGACGAGTACCAGGACGTCTCGCCGCTGCAGCAACGACTGCTTGACGCGTGGCTCGGCGGCCGCGACGACCTGTGCGTCGTGGGCGATCCGAACCAGACCATTTACTCCTTCGCCGGCGCGACCCCCGGCTACCTGCTCGACTTCCGCGCGCGGTATCCCGAGGCCGTCGAGGTACGCCTGCACCGCGACTACCGCTCGACGCCGCAGGTCGTCGAGCTGGCGAACAAGCTGGTCAGTCGCGCCCGCGGGTCGGCTGTGCGGCTGTCGGGCCAGCGCGCCGACGGGGCGCGGCCGACGTTCGCCGAGTACGACGACGAGCCGGCCGAGGCCGCGGACGTGGCGGCCCAGTGCCGGTCCTTGCTGGACGCCGGCACGCCGGCTGCCGAGATCGCGGTGCTGTTCCGGGTCAACGCGCAGTCCGAGGTGTATGAGAAGGCGCTTGCCGACACAGGTGTCGCGTACGTGCTGCGCGGTGGCGAGCGGTTCTTCGACCGTCCCGAGATCCGCGAGGCTCGACTGCTGCTTCGCGGTGCCGCCCGGGCCGATGCGGGCGAGCAGCCCCTCGCCGACGCGGTTCGCGGCGTGCTGGCAAGCGTCGGCTGGCATCCCGACAGCCCGCCGGCGGGCGGCGCCACGCGCGAACGCTGGGAATCACTCGCCGCCCTGGCGAGCATGGCCGACGATCTGGCCGCTGCCGACCCTGGCGCGCACCTGCAGCAACTGGTCGCCGAGCTCGACGAGCGAGCCGCGGCCCAGCACGCGCCGACCGTGCAGGGCGTCACGCTCGCCTCGCTGCACAGCGCGAAGGGCCTGGAGTGGGATGCCGTGTTCCTCGTCGGGCTGACCGACACGACCATGCCGATCCAGCACGCGACGACCGATGAGCAACTCGCCGAGGAACGCCGCCTGCTCTACGTCGGGATCACCCGGGCTCGAGAGCGGCTCGCACTGTCCTGGGCGCTCGCACGCAGTCCCGGTCAGCGTCGTGGCCGGCGGCCGAGCCGATTCCTGGACGGCCTGCGTCCGGCCCCGGTCGTGCCGGTGCAGGCGAAGAAAAAGAAGTCGCTAGCGCCCGAGGCCGCCGACGCCGAGCTGTTCGGCCGGCTGCGTGTCTGGCGTAAACGGCAGGCCGAGGCGCAGAGCGTCCCGGCGTATGTCGTGTTCTCCGACGCCACGCTCGTCGCGATCGCCGACGCGCGCCCCGACACTCGGGCCGCGCTGGCCAGACTGTCCGGAGTCGGGCCGACGAAACTCGACCGCTACGCCGAGCCGGTGCTGGCCGTCCTCGGCGGAGCGGATCCGGACAATGTGGCGCCTGTGGACGTCGTGCGATGATCACGGCGGAGCCCGATCCTTGCCGGTCGCATACGGAGAATTCCCTAGTTGACATCGGCCAAAATAGGGAGCTAATTCGATTGCGGGCCTGTCGTACCCTCCGATAGCCTTCGAGCACACAAACCCGCACAGGCGCGATATGAGCGCGCCATGACCGTCCGCGACGAGAGGAGGTGGCCCGAATTGATCACTACCAAGACGACGTTCACGGCCACCCCGCCCACGCGGAGTGAGTCGGCGTTCATGCTGCTCGGCGCTGGATATGGCGCGCGAAATGCGGCTATGTGGCGCCACGTCGATCCGACGTTCGCAGTCGACCAGTCCGTCGACGTCCAGCCGAGCCCGATCTTCACCCGTGACCGTGCCGTCATCGCTGCCAAGCAGGGCAGCCCGCCTCGAGGAGTCCAACGCTGATCAGCCGATCAGCGCAGGCGCTCTCCTCGAGGCCGCGGCTCCCAGACCGGGAACCGCGGCCTCATTGTTTGTCCGCACTGTCCATCCACAACAGATGCAGCAACGTGAAGGAGGTGACCCGACGTGTTGACCAGCTGCGCGCCAGCCGTAGCCGAGCTGGCAGGTCAGGCCGGAAGTGATCTGCCGGACCCGATCTCGCTGCTGTGCCTCGACGATCTGCCATGCCGGGTGCAAGACCCGGACCTGTGGTTCGCCGAGTCGCCGGCTGATCTGGAAGTCGCGAAGAGCTTCTGCCGCGACTGCCCAGCTCGGCTCGCGTGCCTCAGCGGCGCGATAGAGCGGCGCGAGCCATGGGGCGTTTGGGGCGGAGAGATCTTCGAGCGCGGCCAGATAGTCGCTCGCAAGCGCCCGCGCGGACGTCCGCGCAAGACCGATCGTGAGGTTGCCGCATGACCGCTACCTCGAACTTCACATCCACCAGCATCACGACAGGGAGCACGAAGATGTACAGCCTGCAAGAAGCGCTCGCTCGCGAGCGAATGTCGGAGTCGCGGCGGGAGGCACGGATCTCCCGCATCGCCAGCCAGATGGCGTCGGCCCGGCGATGGCGGCGGTTGGAGCGGATCGCCCGCTCCGCGCACCAGCGCCACGTCGAGTCCGTCGACCGGGCGGCGGCAGCCCTGAACTGGGACTGACACGCCGCTCGTTCAGCGCGGCCGCTGGACGTACGTCCAGCGGCCGCGCTCTGATATGCGGATGCAGGAGATCTGCACGATGTGCGGACGGACGGCCGACCCCGAGAGCGACGGGGACCCGCCGCTCGCCTGGTGTGCCGACATCGTGGAGAGCCTGGACGGGCCGCGCACGAGATGGATCTGTGACATCTGCACTCGCCAGTACGTCCGTTCGATAGAAGCCAAGCTCGACCAAGAGTGGTGGTAGAGCGAATGAGCCTCGCCAGCGCTGTGCTGTCGTTCGCTGTGCTGGCGGCTCTGCTCACCGTCATCCCCGGGCGTGGATACAGCGCTCGTGCTCTTGTCGGCGCTCACCCAGGCAAGCGGCCGGCGTTCGCGACCGCGTTGGGGATCACCGTCGGCACCCTGCTGCGGGGCGCCGCGGCGGCGGTCGGCGTCTCGGCACTGCTCCTGGCGTCGACCGCTGCGTCCACGGTGCTGCGCGTCGTCGGTGCCGCGCCCGTGCCCGGATGACGTCAGCGCGCCAAGCATCTGGCGCGCGTGGGCCAGGGGGCTGCTCACCAATCTGCTCAACCCGAAGATCGGCGCGTTCTACGTCGTGGTGCTGCACCAGTTCAGTCCGGCCGGGACGTCGCACTCGCGGTCGGCGTGCTGCTGGCGCTCGGCACAGCGGGCCGTCGACGGGACGACCGGCGTCGCACTGATCGGCTTCGGCGTCAAGCTCGGGCTGTCGGCGAGGTCGCCGGGTCAGTCCCAGAGGGACATCGATCGGCGGAAGATGCCGGTCAGGTCGTCCGCGGTCACGGCCCGCGGCGCGATCGCGAGCAGCCGTTGTTGCTTGAGAGCGCCCTCGACCAGGTCGTCGACGTCGCGCTCGGCGAAGCCGACGGCAGCGACGCCGGACGGCATGCCGATGTCACGCATCAGCCGGACGAGCAGGCGGGGGAGCGCATCGGGCCCGTCGCTCCGGGAGATCCCCGGGTCGAGCAGTTGCGCGGCCCGTAGGTGACGATCGGGCGAGGCGTCGAACGTGAACCGGAAGGCCTCGGGTGCGGTGAGCGAGACGGCCATCCCGTGCGGCACGAGCGCCTCGCCGGACGGGTACCCGGCCGCACGGAACGCCCGCACTCGCCCGGCGATCGGGTAGGCGTTCGCGTGCGGGATGTGTACACCTGCGTTGCCGAACCCCATACCGGCGAACGTGGCTGCCAGGGACATGGCGCTTCGCGCGTCGCGGTCGTCGCCGTGCAGCACCGCCGGGCGGAAGTTGGGTGCGAGCAACTCGAGGGCCCTCTCCGCCCACATGTCCGCGACGGGGTTTGCACCGCAGTACGGAACTCGCTCGCCGGCCCGCTTGCGGTCGAACGACGTGTACGGCGCGGCGGTGTAGGCCTCCAGTGCATGGCAGAGGATGTCCATGCCGGACGACGCGGTGACCCCGGCCGGCTGGGTCAGCGTCAGGTCGGGGTCGACGACGGCCAGCGTCGGGCGCAGTCGCGGATGGCTGATGCCGGTCTTGACGTGTTGCGCGAGGACGTCCAGCACGCAGATCGTCGTGCTCTCGGCGCCGGTGCCCGTGGTGGTCGGGACGGCGACGAGTGGCAGCAGTGGCCTCGCCGGCGCGCGCCCGCCGCCGACCGGCCGGTTGACGTAGTCGATCAGCTCGCCGGGATTGGTCAGCAGCAGGTTGACCGCCTTGGCGGTGTCGATGCTCGATCCGCCACCGACGGCTACCAGCGCGTCCCACCGCCCGTGCGACCGGGCCCACCCGATCGCGAGTTCCAGGCTCGCGTCGGTGGGCTCGACGTGCACCTGGTCGAACACGGTGGCCTCGATGCCGAAGGCGGCCATCTGTTCCGCGATGCGCGCCGGAGCGCCGGTGGCCGCGACGCCCGCGTCGGTGACGAGCATTGCGCGCTGTGCACCGAGCGCACCCAGGTCGTAGCCGATCTCGGCGGACGCGCCTGCGCCGAACTTCAGGGCTGGCGACCCGTAGGTGAAGACGGTCTCGCGGCTCGTCGCGCGAGCGCTCATCGTGGCGGCTCGGCGAACCCGGGCTGCCAGCGCTCGGCCAGCGCGCGATACGGGGCAGTGGCGCCGAGCTGGGACAGGACGCCGACCGAGCCGATCGTCACCCGGTGGATGAGCAGGTAGGACGGCGGCAGGTTCAGCAACCGTCCGACACGGGCCTCCTCGTTTCGCGGATCACCGATCCGGGCGGCCTGCCCGCGCATCCACTCGCGGGTGAACGTGAATCGCTCGACGCTCAGCGGCTCGATGATCGGACGCAGATAGTCCATGACCTGGCGCGGGTCGACCTCGATGCCGGGCCGGATGAATCCGTGCTGGTACATCTCGGCCATCAGAGCGTCGCCGTCGCCCTGCAAGGCGAAACGTGTCATCCGGCCGAGCGGTTCGGGGGAGCCTTCCGGCAGTCGGGCGACGGCGCCGAAGTCGACGACGCCGAGCCGGTCGTCCGCGCAGAGGCGGAAGTTTCCCGGATGCGGGTCGGCGTGCAGCAGGCGAGCGCGTTGCGGCGCGGAGTAGTGCAGCAGCGCGAGCAGATATCCGGCGCGATCGCGCTGCGCGTGGGTGCCGTGGGCGATGATCCGCGACAGCGCAGTGCCGTCGATCCATTCGGTCACGATCACCTTGGGCGCGCTCGCGACGACGCGCGGCACCGCAATCTCGGCGTCGCCGTCGTACGCGCTCGCGAACGCGCGCTGGGCGTCGGCCTCGAGAGTGTAGTCGAGCTCTTCGAGGACGCGCTCGCGCAGCTCGGCGAGCAGCGGCTTGATCTCCAAGCCGGGGGACAGTCGTCCGAACAGCCGCGCGAACCTCGACAGCTGCGTGAAGTCGGCCATCAGCGCCGGGCCGGCACCGGGGTACTGGATCTTGACCGCGACCTCTCGGCCGTCCGCCCAGACGGCCTTGTGCACCTGGCCGATGCTCGCGGCCGCGGCCGGCACGTCGTCGAACTCGCGAAAGCGCCTGGGCCAGCCACGCCCGAACTGCTCGGCGAGTACTCGATGCATGAGCTCAGCGGGCATCGGCGGCGCGGCCTCCTGCAGGCGCACCAGCGCGGCACGGTACGGGGCCGCGGCCTCTTCGGGCAGCGCCGCCTCGAAGACCGACAGTGCCTGGCCGAGCTTCATCGCTCCACCCTTGAGCTCGCCGAGCACGGTGAACAACTGCTCGGCGGTGCGCTGTTGCAGCTCGGCAGTGACTGCCTCGGCGGACTTGCCCGCCAACCGCTTGCCCAGGCCCATCGTCGCGCGTCCGGCTGCGCCGAGAGGCAGGGACGCGAGGCGGGCCGTGCGGGCCATCCGGCGCTGCGGGATGTCGCTCATGAGCCGGCGGGATAGCGGGTCATCGCCGCGCCCAAGGGGTCGCGGCTTGTTCGATCGCCGGGATCCTCCGTCATCGGTCCACCGTCACAATTGGCCATTGTGCCCGGTGGGCACGACGTCATTGTGCCTAACGGACGTTCTGGGCACGGAGCGCGCCGCAATCGCAGTCCGGATGCGGAGCCCAGCTGCGCCGCCTGATCCGCCAGTCGGGCAACTGGATCTCCAACGTTCCCTCGATCGTCGGCGGATCGTCGCCGGCGAGGAAGGCGAGCACCTGCACCGCGGCGACGCTGGCGATCAGACTCGCGAGGCTGACGTCGGACGGATGGCCGTGCCGTGGCCGAATGGCAAGCTGGACGGCCAGGGCCGGCCACGCGGGGTCGCGGTCGAGCCGGTGCAGGTCGGCGCAGCGTAGGCAGCTGGCGACTCCGGGCAGGGCCAGCGGGCCGACGACGCCGTGGTCGGCGCCTGTCCAGGCCACCAGGTGTGGCGTGCCCCGTGTGTGCAATGTGTCGCGCAGCTCGGTGTCGATCGGACGGTCGGCCGCGAGGACGACGAGGTCCGGGCGGAATCCGGCAGCCGCAGGGCTCGTGTCGCAGTCCGGGGCCATCCGGGTCACGGCGGCGGCAGCCGCGGCCGTGAAGCGCTGGCCCTCGTCGGACGGCAGCAAACCGCCCGGAGCCGTCTGGTGGAGTCGCACGTCGCCCTCTCCCGCGATCGAGACGTGCCCCACGCCGGCCGCGCCGAGCAGCGCGCCGATGATCGCCGCGATCCGGCTGGTGCCGTTGATCGCGACTGTGCTGGCCTGCCTACTCGCGAGCAGGTCGTGGGCACGCTCGCCGCGCCGGACGCGCAGAGCGGCGAACTCGGCGGCAAGCCGGGGTACCTGTGTCGAGCGGTCGCGTGAGGGGCGCATGAGGAAGCCCGCCGCCCGGAGCGCGTCGATCGCATCGTCGAGCAGGCCGGGATCGGGTGGCTCGCCGCGCTGGCCGGTCAGCCGCCGCACGCTGTTCTGGTCGACGCCGTCGACGATCACGCTTCGCACGCCGAGCTCGAGTTGAATCTGTTCCGCGGAACGCCAGAGCACCCGGACGGACGGGTCGAGAGCGAGATCCCGGGGCTCACCGGCCTGTGGATCAGGGTTGTGGATCAGTGCCTGATCATTTTCAAAATGACGTTGGTCCCGCATCGGGCTACCGTTGCAGAAATCGCGCCGTGCTGTCGCGCGCTGTCCACAGGTTACTTTGCGAAGAAGGTCTTGCCTGATTGGTCGGAAGCGGCCCGTAATTGGGCTCGTGCAGAGAGTGACCCTCAACGACATGTCCACACCTGTGGATAGCGCTGTGGACGACATGCGCATAAACCCCTGGCGCCCTGTGGATATCCGTCCGGATGCTGTGGAGATACCCGGGCCGCCGGGGTGCAGGCAGAGCAGTGCCGCTGATCCCTCGGTTTTGGTCGGGGTGGGCGGCTACGGTGTCGACGTGACGGATCGGGACGCGCAGCCGCTGCGAAACCAAATCGAGGTACGGCGCAGCGCGCGGCGCCGCCGGACGGTCTCCGCATATCGAGAGGGCGAGCGCATCGTCGTCCTCATCCCGGCGCGATTCAGCCGGCTCGAGGAGCAGCGCTGGGTCAAGGACATGGTCGAGCGGGTCACCGCCCGCGAACGGCGCGAACGCGACCGCGGGCCGCGCCGCAGTGACGCGGCGCTGGCGCGCCGGTGCCGCGAGCTGTCGGCTCAGTACCTGGGCGGCACGGTTGCCCCGGTGAGCGTTCGCTGGGTCGACACGATGCGGACGCGCTGGGCGTCCTGCACGCCGGCCGATCGGACGATCCGGGTGTCGAGCCGGCTGCGCGACGTGCCGTCCTGGGTGCTCGACTACGTCCTCGTACACGAACTGGCGCACCTGCGCGTGGTCGGCCACGGGCGCGAGTTCTGGGCGCTCGTCGGGCGATATCCGCGCACCGAGCGGGCGCGGGGCTATCTGGACGGCGTCAGCGCCGCGACGCAACTGCCGATCGCCGACGACCTGGCCGACGACGTCGAGCGTTACTCCGACGAAGCGTCCTGATCGTCCGGCCCGGGTCGGTCCAGGCCGGCGAGCGGGTCGGTGCCGAACTTCTCGGCGAAGCCGAGCGGATCGTCGAGGTCGTCCGCGTCGGGCAGCAGGTCCGGGTGCGCCCAGACGCCGTCGCGGCCGGTGATCCCGTGCCGCTCGGTCACTGCCCACCACAGGGCCGCCGCCTCGCGCAGCCGGCGCGGGCGCAACTCCAGACCGACGAGCGTCGAGAAGGTCTGCTCGGCCGGCCCGCCGGCGGCCCGGCGGCGCCGGGTCGCCTCGCGCAGCGCGGCGGCTCCGGGCATGCGGTCGTCGGCGGCGGCGGATACGACGGAGTCGACCCAGCCCTCGATCAGCGCGAGCAACGTCTCCAGGCGCCGCAGCGCGACCTGCTGTTCAGGTGTGTCCTGCGGCTCGAACATGCCGCCGGCCAGCGCGTTCTGCAGGCTCTCCGGGTTGGTCGGGTCGATCTCGCTCATCGCCCGTTCCAGGGCCGACGTGTCGACGGTGATGCCGCGGGCGTACGCGTCGACGGTGTCGAGCAGGCGCTGCCGCAACCACGGGACGTGGCCGAACAGGCGCTGGTGTGCCGCCTCGCGAAGTGCCAGGTAGAGGCGCACCTCGTCGGTGGGCCGCTCCAGGCCCTCGCCGAACGCGGCCACGTTCTCCGGCAGGAGCGCGGCCGTGCCGGCGCGTCCGAGCGGCAGCCCGACATCGGTGCTGGAGACGACCTCCTGCGCGAGTCCGGCGAGCCCCTGGCCCACCTGCGCGCCGAACATCAGGCCGCCGAACTGGTTCATCACGCCCTCGAGCGGCCCGGCCTGAGCTCGAGCCTCTTCGGGAAGCGACGCCGCCATGGCACCGACGACCCGCGCGGCGAGCGGATCGCACAGCGCCGACCAGACGGGCAGGGTCTTCTCGATCCACTCGACCCGGTTCCACGCTTCGATCGCGGTGATGCCCGACGGAAGGTCGGTGACGCCGTCGAGCCAGACGTCTGCCAGCTTGACCGCTTGGGTCACCGCGTCCGATTCGTCGCGGGTCACCGTCCGATGCTCAGACGCGAGCGTCGAGATCGCGATCTGGCGAGCGAGGTCCCAGTTGACCGGCCCACCCGTCCAGGAAAGGAGTTTCTGCAGCTCGGCGAACAGCGGGATCTTGCCGGCGATGTCGTCGGGCTCCCTCTTCTCCGGGTCGCCCGCGCCGAATCCGAATGGCAGATTGCTACTCACGTGACTCACGGTAGTGCTGACGAGCGAGATACGCCGATGGTGCCGGGCTCGGCCGGTACGGCGTTGCGCCAGGAGCGAACGGCAATCCACGCGTACCGTCCGCGGACATGACGCATTACGCGTGGGCGCTGTGGTTGGCGGCTCCGGCCGTGGCCACCATGCTCGTCGCGGTCTGGACGTGGTGGCGTGGCCGGGCGACGAAGCCGCCGAGCGCCGCCGAGGCGATCACCGCGCATCGTGCCTACCTGGCTGCGCTCGCGAACCAGGCGGTCGGTGCCGAGGGCGCAGGCCCGCACTCGCGGTAGCGCCAGCCGCCGCGCCGATGAAGGCCATTAGAGTGACCCGGTGACTCGGCGCGTCCGCACGCTCATCGTCGTGGGCGTCCTTTTCCTCGTGGCGTTCTTCGTCGCGGTCCTCATGCCGGTGCCCTACGTCGTGCTCAGCCCGGGTCCGACGGTGAACACGCTCGGTACCGACGACAACGATCACCAGATTATCGTCCTCAAAGGACGCCAGGCGAATGCCACGACCGGGCACCTGAACCTGACGACCGTCGACATCACGACGAAGAAGGTCACCGCGTTCCAAGCCTTGATCGGCTGGCTGCAGCATGATCGCGTTGTCGTCCCACGCAGCGCGATCTACCCCCCGGGCCAGTCGGAGAAGCAGATCAACGAAGAGGACACCGAGCAGTTCGCGAGCTCGCAGGACAACGCGACCGCCGCGGCGTTCTGCGAGCTGGGCTATCCGCGTGGCTTCGGCGTGCTCAACGTCGACGCGAAGGCTGGAGCGAAGGACAAGCTCAAGGCTTTCGATCAGCTGGTGTCGCTCGACGGCGTGCCGGTCGACACCTCCGCCGAGCTCACCGCCGAGCTTTCCAAGCACAAGGCCGGTGACCAGGTCACACTGGCAGTCAAGCGTCTCGGCAAGCCGATGACGGCGACGATCACGCTCAGCAAGCCGGACGAGGGCGAGACCGTCCCGCGCATCGGCATCACGGTCGGCGATACGTGCTTCGGATCGTTCGAGGTCGACCTCGGCCTGGGCGACCAGATCGGCGGGCCGTCGGCCGGGCTGATGTTCGCCCTCGGGATCATGGACAAGGTCGGTACCGCTGACCTGACCAAGGGCGCTTACGTCGCAGGCACCGGCGAGATCCACTCCGACGGGAAGGTGTTCCCGATCGGCGGCATCCAGCTGAAGATGATCGCCGCGCGCCGGGCCGGTGCCACGATCTTCCTTGCGCCGCAGGACAACTGCAGCGACGTGCGAGGCGCGACCCCGAAGGGGCTCGACGTCATCAAGGTCGCCACATTGCACGACGCCGTCCAGGATCTGCTCGACGTCCAGGCGGGCAAACCCGTCGCTCACTGCTAGGACACGTCTCGGGGCGTGTCCCGGCCCCCGATGCGGAGGAACCGCACGCGGGCTCGGTACGTTTGTCGTTCGGACGGACGGGTGCGCGGCTTTGGCGCACCGGCCCGTAACCGCCCCGAATGTCCCGCCCGGCAGCGCAGCCGCAAGCGGGCCGACGATCGAGGAGCATGCCCGTGGCCATGCGGCCGCCGCTTCCGTCCCTGGCACTGTCGAGGCGGGCAAGGATCAGCCTGGCCGTGGTCGCCTCCCTGATCGTGTTGCTGATCGTCCTCGGATCCCTCGTCGGTGTGTACATCAACTGGCTGTGGTTCGGCGAGGTCGGCTACCGCAACGTCTACAAGGGAATCATCACGACCAAGCTCGTGCTGTTCCTGATCTTCGGTGTGCTCATGGCGTTGATCCTCGGCGGCAACATCGTCATCGCCTACCTGCTGCGGCCGCCGTTCCGGCCGCTGTCGGCCGAGCAGCAGAACCTCGAGCGCTACCGCGTCGTGCTCGAACAGCACAAGAAGCTCGTGCTCGGCGGCATCGCGGGCCTCGCAGGGCTGAGCGCCGGGCTCTCGTCCATGGGCGACTGGCGTACCTGGATGCTATGGCGCTACGGCGGGCACTTCGGGATCAAGGATCTGCAGTTCCATCGCGACATCTCATTCTTCGCCTGGGACTACCCGGCCTACCGGTTGATGCTCGGCTTCGGGTTCATCGCGATCCTGTTCTCGATCCTGCTGTCGATTGCCGTGCACTACCTGTTCGGCGCCATCCGCGTGCAGACCCCCGGCCCGAAGATCACGCTGTCGGCGCGCCGGCATCTCACTGTGCTGATCTTCGTGTTCATCGTGCTGAAAGCTCTTGCCTACTGGCTCGACAGATACGGCGTGGTGTTCTCCAACCGTGGCAAGGTCACCGGGGCGTCCTACACCGATGTCAATGCCTCGCTGCCCGCGAAGACCATCCTGTTCTGGATGGCAGTGATCATCGCGGCCGCCGTCCTCGCGAGCATCTGGCTCACGAGCGCGCAATTGCCTGCGATCGCGTTCGGCGTGCTGCTCGTGCTCAGCATCATCATCAACGGCATCTACCCCGCGGTCGTCCAGCAGTTCTCGGTGAAGCCGAATGCGAGCGACAAGGAAGCCAAATACATCTCACGAAACATCGAGGCCACGCGCGAAGGCTTCGACATCGTGTCGTCAACTGATCCTGGCGGGACGGTGAACTACGTCAACTATGACGTGAACACTGCCCCGAGCACGGCGGCGCTTACCCCGAGCAGCGCCACCGTCTCCGACATCCGCATCCTCGACCCGAACGTCGTCTCGCAGACCTTCACCCAGCAGCAGCAAATCAAGAACCAGTACGGATTCGCCGACAAGCTCGACATCGATCGATACCAGGTCGACGGCGTCACTAAGGATTACGTCGTCGGTGTGCGCGAGCTCGACGAGACCAACCTGCAGGGCAACCAGACCAACTGGATCAACAAGCACACCGTGTACACGCACGGGTACGGATTCGTCGCGGCGCAGGCGGACTCCGACGTCACGGCGACTGCGCAGTACACCGAAGGCGACATCCCACCCTCCGGTCCGCTTGGTCTGAAGACGCCGCAGGTCTACTACGGCGAGCTGCTCAACGACTATTCGATCGTCGGCGCCGGCGGCAAGCGCGAGTACGACGGCAGCGATCAGACCACGTCTTATGTCGGCAAGGGCGGGGTGTCGCTAGGCGGGTTCTTCACGCGCCTTGCTTTCGCCATCAAGTACAAGCAGACGAACTTCTTGCTCAACGACGCGGTGAGCGCAAAGGGCGCGAAGATCATCATCAACCGCGACCCGCGCGAGCGCATTCTCAAGGTCGCACCGTTCCTGAAGGCGGACGGCGATCCGTATCCGGCCGTCGTCGACGGTCGCGTCGTGTGGATCGTCGACTGCTACACGACGATGTCGAATTTCCCGTACTCCGAACAGCGGTCGCTGTCCGACCTGACGCAGGACACGCTGTCGCAACAGCGCAAGACTGCGGCCCAACCGAACGACAAGATCAACTACATCCGCAACTCGGTCAAGGCGACCGTCGACGCGTACGACGGAACGATCAAGCTGTACCAATGGGACGACCAGGATCCGGTGCTCAAGGCCTGGATGAAGGCGTTTCCCGGTCTGGTGCAGCCGAATCGGGCCATGCCCGATGAGGTACGGGAGCACGTTCGCTACCCCGAAGACCTGTTCGAGGTCCAGCGCGGCATGCTCGAGCAGTACCACGTCGACAATCCGGTGACGTTCTACAACGTCCGTGACAAGTGGACGGTGCCGACCGATCCGTACGCCTCCGGAGTCAACCAGCCGCCGTTCTACGTGCTCGCCAACGCGCCTGCCCAGAGCGGCTCGACCGCCCAGTTCCAGCTCACCTCACCGATGAAGGTCAACAACCGGCAGAACCTCGCGTCGTTCATCTCCGTCGACAGCGACCCGGGTCCCAACTACGGCAAGATGACTGTCCTCAAGCTGCCTCAGACGTCGGTCGTGCAGGGTCCTGAGCAGATCTCGAACATCTTCAGTACGACCGCCGTGATCTCCAAGGACATCTCTCTGCTCAGCACGGGTGGCTCGGCGGTGATCCATGGCAACCTGCTGACCCTGCCGATCGGCGACACGTTCCTCTACATCGAGCCCCTATATGTGTCGAGCCAGAGCGCGACCGGATACCCCATCCTGCAACGCGTGCTGGCCGTCTACGGCAACAAGGTCGGCTACGCGGAGGATCTTGCTGGAGCGCTCGACAACCTGAGTCACGGACCGCCTGGCGTGTCGCTGCCCGGTGCCGGCACGACCCCCACGTCGCCGTCGACGTCGCCGTCCAGCTCGCCGGCGCCGCCTCCATCGAGCTCTTCAGCCGCCCCGCCGTCGTCCACCGCACCCGCCAACGCACAGGCGGTGCTGCGCGAACTCAACCAGGCATTCGTGCGTTTGCAGGACGCCTACAAGACCGGCGACTTCGCGCAGATCGGCACGGCGCAGGCCGAGGTACAACGGCTGACCGAGCAGTACCTCGGCCTGCTGGGCAGCGGATCGCCCAGCCCAAGTCGCTCGCCGAGTCCGAGCGCCACCCGGTAGCGCGGGCGCTCCGCTTGGGCTGATTTGGAGGTCACCGCGTCCGTCGGTAAGCTGGACGCACCAACGCGGGGTGGAGCAGCTCGGTAGCTCGCTGGGCTCATAACCCAGAGGTCGCAGGTTCAAATCCTGCCCCCGCTACCACACAGGTCCGATAGATCAAGGGCTCCAGCGCCACGGCGCTGGAGCCCTTGATCTTCTTGACCCTCGGTTGACCCCGGACTGCGCCTCATGGCATGGCCGGGCGTGGTAGCGAATGGCACGTAAGCGCTGCCGTCACGGCAACGGGTCGCTCACTCGGGGTCGACGCGCTCTACCGGCTGGCTCCTCCAAACGTATCGTTCGCGAGACAGCGGCGGGTGCGCGGACGTACGCACGGTTCGAGCGGGAAGCGGTGGTCGACGGTCCAGATCGCCTGATACACGGGTGATCTTCTGGACGCCTTCGTCGGCTAGCTCCGCGAAGATCACCCGTGTATCAAGCGTTATACGAGCCGCTTGCGGCGCGGTGATCTTCGATCACCCGTATAACGCCGACTATGCGCTGGTCCAGCTGTGCGAGCCGGGCTCTGCCAGAGGTGTTATGTGCGCCCGAGATTGAACGGAAGCCCCACCGCCCAATTATCGAGTCGCCGAGGATTCCGAGAATTTCGATCGGAGTAAGTCACCCCGATCGGGAACGGTCGAGATCTGCCGCGTGCGATCGGCGCCGCCTGCGCCGACGGCCGTCGCTCGGCTAGGCGGTGTCGGCCTCTTCGGGAGTCCATGCGAGTCGCACGCGCTTTCCCAGACCATGGCGCTGTTTCGGGTAGAGCAACACGAATACCGCGTACGTGTTGGAGAAGACCTCGTACTTCAGGGTCTGTGCGCCGCGCGCCGAGTCAAGCAGAACATGGTCGCCCGTGGTGATCGGTTCGGCCAACGACCCTCGCAGCGCAGTCCGGGCTGACCCTCCGAGCAGGCCCTCGCCAATGGGGAACGCGGCCGGGAAGAGTGCCGAGGCGGGGCCGAACTCGCGCCGGAAGGGGCCTGAGTCGACCGCCCGGAGCACCTTCATCGACGGCTGCCCTTGCGGGTGGACGAGGAATCGGCCGAGGACGAGGAGTGCGCAGGGCCGCGGGCTGTCCTCGACGTACCGGCGGATCGCGGACTGGCGCGAGGTCTCGAAGACGTCCGCCATCTCGATCGCGGCAGCGAGACCGAGCGCCGTCGAGTGGGCGCGGTCGCCGAACTCACGCTGGTTGAAGAGGATGTCCGCGCTGAAGGAGTTTGCCTCCGCCTCGAGCTCCGAGTGGGTGTCTGGGTCGAGCGTGCGGTGGTCGTCGGCGAAGTAGGCGTCGTGATGCCACGGGAGCCCGGCGTGGCCGAGCTCGTGGCCGAGCGCGAAGCGCTGCCGTTCATGCGACTGAGTCCGGTCGATCAGGACGACGCGCTCACGCACGTCGAGCGCGCCGAGCACCTTGCCGGCCAGCATGCGTATGCGCTTCAGCAGGCCCGGCGGGGCGTCGTCAAGGTAGAGGAGGTCTTCCGGGTCGTGAAGATCCAGCGCTTGGCGCACGGCGTCGAGGGGCGTGGGGACCACGCCGACGGCCCCGGCCGCGATGAGCGCCCCGCGGGCATAGCGGGCGACATGCTCCACCCGCTCGGGCGGCAGCGTGAGGGCGCGGTTCACTGCCGCTGCCGCCTTTGTCGGATGAAGGCGGCGTACTGGATCAGCTCTTGCCGCTCGTCGGCCGTGAGGTCCTGGAATGCGTGCAGCGGCAGGCCGGGGATCGCGCGCGTGCGCTCGGGAACCTGGTCCTCGGGTACGTGGATGCCTGCCCGCTGGAGCAGGTCGCGGTAGTCGGCGTCGTAGGCGCGCGACAGCTCGTACAGGATGCCGGGCGACGGCTTCTGGATGGCGCCGCCCTCGATCTGGCTGAGATACCCGTTCTTGACGACGCGGTTCGTCTTCTCCTCCACCTTGTGCCGTGCCAAAACGTCCGATCGGCGGTTCGGCTGTTCTGTTCGCTCTCGCCAGTGGCGTGTCATCGGGTGTGTTCGGTGATGTAGGCGGTGATTTCGCGGTCTGGGCTGATGTGGCTGCGATGGAGGGGCCCGCAGGGTGTCTGGGCCAGGCGAAGGAGGTAGGCGAAGTCGTTCATGCTGCCGAGCACGCTGCGGTTCGCGGTCTTGGTGAGCTGGTGAGTGCCCATCTCGGTGACCTCTCGGGTGATGAATTCTTCGCTGAGACCGAAGGCGGTGAAGACCGCCGCTGCGGTCTGTGTCATCCGCGGGATGACGGTGGCGCTGGGTGCCAGTGCAACGAACAGGGGCAGACGTGTCGGGTCGTTGACGAACAGGGCCACCTGCGGTTGCCAGAACAGCACGGTGGCATACCAGGCGCCCAGGATGTTCGTAGCTGGCTGAACGTCTAGCGCGGCGCGGTGCATGCGATCAAGGAATTTCTTGGTCCCGTGCACCACGAACATGGCGCCAGTATTCCTCGGCACGGGGTTCGTCGGGGTGGTCGCGCGAATGCGGGAGGATCGGCATCGTGTCGGTGCGGCTGATCTATGTGTTGATGGTCCGTGTGTTCGAGTGGTTGATCCTGCTGGGGCGGTCGGAAGGCGCCAAGAACGCCGAGATTCTGGCCCTCCGCCACGAGGTTGCCGTGTTGCGTCGGCAGGTCGCGCGGCCGAAGTTATCTTGGTCGGATCGAGCGCTGTTCGCCGCGCTCGCACGCCTGCTTCCGCGCGAGCTTCGCGCGTTTCGGCTCGTGACGCCGGCGACGCTAT
>WNGR01000045.1_pt1 | contig 119849 bp, 100 predicted proteins | sample 5407581 | NCBI WGS metagenome assembly WNGR01 (sample SAMN13153383, study PRJNA577476) | soil metagenome | isolation source: 80 cm soil or saprolite under Garry oak tree replicate 2 | place: USA:California | collected 2016-06-15
TAAGCCGGCCAAAGTCGCGCTGACGGCCTGCATGCGAAAGCTCCTCACCATCGCCAATGCGATTATGCGGTCGCAAACCCCTTGGCGCGCGCTCACGGCTTGACACATGAGACAGTTGCTGAAGGGCCGGCTCGGCCAAATCACACGTCCTTAAGGACGCGTGTAGTAGCCGAGCCGGGGCTTCAGCCCACGGATACATTTCCCTCAGCCATGCCAAACCAGCTTTCCACCGAGCCCTCGGCCTACCTCAAATCCGCCGCCCATCAGCCCGTCCACTGGCTCCCCTGGGGCGACGTGGCGTTCGCGCGGGCGCGCGCCGAAGACAAGCCGATCCTGCTCGACATCGGCGCGGTGTGGTGTCACTGGTGCCACGTGATGGACGGCGAGTCGTACGAAGATGCCGGCGTCGCCGAGGTCCTGAATCGCGATTTCGTGTGCGTCAAAGTGGACCGCGACGAGCGCCCCGACGTGGATGCGCGCTATCAACGCGCCGTGCAGGCGCTCTCCGGGCAAGGGGGCTGGCCCCTGACGGCGTTCTTGACGCCCGAGGGGGAGGTCTTCTTCGGCGGCACGTACTTTCCGCCCGAAAACAATCACTACGGCCGCCCCGGGTTCCGCTCCGTGCTGGTCCAGGTCGCGCGCGCCTACCGCGAAGACCGCGACAGGATCACCGCCAACGCCCGCGCCATTCGCCAACACATCGTGGAATCGCTCGACGAAGCGAAGGCCGGCGCAGTGAGCGCCGACCTCATCGCGCGCGGCGCGGACCAGATGGCCGGCCTGTTCGACATCCGCTACGGCGGCTTCGGTACGGCGCCCAAGTTCCCGCACCCCGCGGCATGCGAGTTTCTGCTCACCCGGTGGCACGACACGAAACTGGACTGGCAGCGCGACGTCGTGGAGAAGACCCTCGCCGCGATGGCGCGCGGCGGGATCCGCGACCACGTGGGCGGGGGGTTCCACCGCTACGCCACCGACGAGCGCTGGATCGTCCCGCATTTCGAGAAGATGGCCTACGACAACTCCGAGCTGCTGCGCGCGTACCTCTCGGCGTACCAGGCGTTCGGCACGCCCTTGTTTCGCGAAGTCGCCACCGAGTTGGTGGACTGGGTGTTCGAGGTGTTGTCCGATCGCGAGCGCGGCGCGTTTTACACGTCCCAGGACGCCGACGTCGCGTTCGGCGATGACGGGGATTACTGGACGTGGACGCTCGAAGAAACAAAGGCGGAACTGAATGCGGGAGAAGGCGCGGTTGTTTCGCGTGTGTTCGACATTCAGGACGTAGGGGAGATGCACCACAACCCCAAGAAGAATGTGCTGTGGTGGAAGCAAAACCCGGCGGGTGACGACGAATGGCCGGTCTTGCGCGCCGCCCTCGCGAAGCTCAAGACCGCACGCGACAAGCGTAAGGCACCATTCGTAGACCGCGCGGCCTACGTCAACTGGAACGCGATGATGGCTGGCGCCTTTCTTCAGGCCGGGGCGGCATTGGAGAGGGAAGACTGTAATGCACTGGCATTGAAGGTCCTCGACCGGATCTGGAAAGAGGCGTGGGACGTGGGGCGTGGGATGTGTCATGTCATTGGTCGGGAGGAGCCCCGGGGGATGTTGGACGACAACGTGCAGGCGGCCGCCGCGTTTCTCGACGCATACGAGGCGACCGGCAACGTCGAGTGGCTCGAGCGTGCCATCGCGATCATGGCATACTGCCGGGGCGCGCACTGGGACGAGAAGACCGGCGGTTACTACGACGTCGCCAGTGGGGGCGGAGCGGCGTACCTCGCGACCCGGGGGAAACCCGTGCAAGACGCGCCCACGCCATCGCCCAACGGAGTCGCCGCACTCGTGCTCGCCCGCTTGTGGGCCCTCACCGACCAGGCCGAGTGGCGCGCCCAGCTCGACCGCCAGCTCGGCGCGTTCGCGGGAAGCGCGGGAGAGCTGTCGCTGCACGGCGCGACCCTGCTCCGCGCCGCCGACTGGGCCGTCAATCCCGTGACGCGCATCGAGGTCGCGGGCCCCGCAGGCGAAGGGCCCGCGTGCGCCATGCACCTGCTGGCGCTGCAGACGTATCGCCCACGCAAGGTGGTGGTCCGAAGGATTGCAGACACGCCGGCCGCCACTGTGTGTGTGGGCACCACCTGCTCCCTGCCGGTTCCCGCTCCCGCCGAGCTCGCCCAGCTGCTCGCGTGAACACGCGCGTGCTCGGCCGCACCGGCTTGAAGGTGAGCGAGATCGGCTTCGGCGGGTGGGCGATCGGCGGCAACGCCTTCGGCAACTCGTACGGTCCGACCGACGACGCCGAGTCGACGCGCGCCGTGCGCCGCGCGTACGATTTGGGGTGCACGTTCTTCGATACCGCGGACGTGTACGGCCACGGGCACTCTGAAGAGGTGCTGGGCGCGGCGCTGCAGGGCATTCGTGACGAGGTGATCGTGGCGACCAAGGTCGGGGGCAACTTCTACAATCGCGACATCCACCCCTTGATGCGCGAGCGCATCGCGCAGACGGTCGGCCGCCCGCTCGAGGAGATCGAGCGCGGGGCGGCGCTCGCCGTCACCCACGATGCGAACTTCACCGCCCCATACATCCGCTTCGCCGTGGAGCGCTGCCTGGCGCGGCTGCGCACCGACTACATCGACCTCTTGCAGCTGCACAACCCGCCGATCAACCTCATCTCGACGATGGAGACCTACCAAGTGCTGGAGCAGCTCAAGCGGGAAGGGATGATTCGGTTCTACGGCGTGTCGGTACACCCGCCGGAAGAAGGGATCGCCGCGGTCAACGCTACCATGCCGGACACGGTGCAAATCGTGTATAACCTGGCGCGACGGGAGGCGGAGGACGCATTCTTCCCGGCCGCTCGGATCGCCAACGTAGGCGTCATCGTGCGGGAGCCGCTCGCCAATGGCTTTCTGGCCGGGAAGTACGCGCCCGACAGCACGTGGGAGCGAGGCGACATCCGCACCCGCATGCCGCGGCCGTATGTCGCGCAGCTCACCGCTCTCGGCCAGCGCGTCAAGGAGCTGGCGGAGAAGTCGGGACTCAGCGCGGCGCAGTTGGCGCTAAAGTTCGTGCTCGACCGGACCGACATCGCCTGCGCGATCGTCGGCATGAAGACGGTGCGGCAGGTGGACGACAACCTCAAGGCGGGAACGTAGATGCCGAACAAGAAGGCCGTACTCGAAACCGTGAAGGGAACCATCGAGGTGGAGCTGTTCGCCGACGAGGTCCCGGGCACGGTGGCGAATTTCGAGAAGCTCGCGAACGCCGGGTTCTACGACGGGACCAAATTCCATCGCGTGATCCCCAACTTCATGATCCAGGGCGGCGATCCGTACTCCAAGACCGGCAAGGGGCCCGTCGGCACGGGCGGCCCCGGTTACACGATCAAATGCGAGACGCAGAAGAACACGCACAAGCACGTGGCCGGAACGCTCTCCATGGCGCACGCCGGCAAGGATACGGGCGGCAGCCAGTTCTTCATCTGTCACTCACCCCAACGGCACCTGGATGGCAAGCACACCGTCTTTGGACAGGTGACGAAGGGGATGGACGTCGTGAACGCCATCAAGGGCAACGACGAAATCAAATCCATCAAGGTCTCTTGAAGGGGGTAGCTCCATGCTCGCGTTGATTCTCGCAGCCAGCGCGCTCGCTGTGCAGGATAGCGGCGCCTTCATCGTCCGGCTCGGCAACGACACGTTGTCACTCGAGCAGTACCGGCGTACGGCGACCCAGCTGCGCGGGGAGTACGTGATCCGCACACCCCGCAGCCTGCATCGTATCTACACGGCGGACCTGAACCCCGACGGCTCGATTCGCCATTTCGAGCTGATCACGCACAACATCGGTGGCGGCCCCGGACCCGCCGAAACCAAGGGGTCCGTCGAGTTCACGGGCGACAGCGCGATTGCCACCAATCCGAGCGGCGACAGCAGCGTCACGACCCGAGTCGCCGTGCCGAAAGGCACGCTCCCCTACACGATCCACATCTACGGCCTCGTGGAGCAGTACGGCCGAATTGCGCGCGCCACGGGACGCGACAGCGTTGCGATCACGTCCCTGACGGGCGCCACCACGACGACCGGTGGATACGTCCGCAAGCGGGGCGGCGATACGCTCGTCCTCAACTTCACCCAAGGTCAGCTCGCCGGTGTGGGGCCATTCACGTTCCGGCTGGACCGCGACGGACGGTTGGTGTGGCTCACCGGCAAAGGGAGTACCGTCCAGGTGGATGTCGAGCGGGTGCCGTCGATCCCTATGGCCGCGAAGACCGCCGCGTTCGCGAGTCGTCCGTTGGGGCAGCTGTCGGTGCGGGATACGGCGCGCGCCACCCTCGGCGGCGCGCAGGTCTGGGTCGACTACAGCCGGCCGATGAAGCGCGGCCGCGAGATCTTCGGCAACGTCGTCCCCTGGAACACCCCGTGGCGCACGGGGGCGAACGCCGCGACACAGTTCAGCACGCCGGTCGATCTCGTCATCGGCGGCACCCCAGTACCGGCCGGCACGTACACGCTGTGGACGCTGCCCACCCCCGCGGGCTGGAAGCTCATCATCAACAAACTGACCGGGGAGTGGGGCACCGAGTACCACGCGGAGCAGGACCTGGTGCACGTGGATGCGAAGGTCGAAACCCTCGCTCGGCCCGTCGAACAGTTCACGATCGCATTCGAGCCGGCGGCGGCGCCCGCGACGATCACGTTTACCTGGGATCGGACGAAGGTCACCGTGCCGGTGGCGAAGAAATAGTGCACCTCGACTTCGCCGTCGTCGCCGATTACGCGCTGGTCGATCAATCGGGGAAGATGTCGGTACTCGGCATCTTCCAGCACATCTGGGTGCAGCAGTTCCCGGCGATGCACCCCCGGCTGCACCTCGTGCTCCGTCTCAAGGGCAAGCGCACCGAGATCGGCGAGCACGGCGTGCAGATCCGTCTGGCCGACGACGCAGACACGGAGTTGTTGGGCGGCTCGGGCACCGTGAACTTCGCCGAGCCGCCCGCGGGGGTCACGGAGATCGAGGCCGCCGCGGTGCTCGTCTTCGACGTGCCGTTCCCCCACGCCGGCCAGTACCGCTTCGAGATCACGGTGGACGGGGAGCGGAAAGCCACGGTGCCCATCACCGTTTCACAGCTACCGCAGCAGCCAATTGAATCGCCCCCCTCCGGTTCTCCCCGCGCCTAACGCCTACGGCCGCCTGCCGCTCTTCGTCCTGGCGGCGGCCCTGGCGCTCGGCGTCAACCTCAACGGCTTCCGGTTGCTCGACCCCGACGAAGGCCGCAACGCCGAGGTGGCGCGCGAGATGGCGGCGTCGAACGACTATGTGCTGCCGCACCTCGAGGGCCTCCCGTACCTCGACAAGCCCGTCGTGTACTTCGCCGCGGCCGCCCTGGCCATGGAGGTGCTTGGCCCCACCGAGACGGCGGCACGCCTGCCGGCGTACGTGTTCACGCTGGCGACGATTGCCGTCGTCGTACTGTTCGCGAAGCGGCGCTGGGGAGCGGACGCCGGATGGCTCGCGGGACTCGCCCTCGCCACGATGCCGCTGGTGCTGGCGTACGCCCGCGCCACAATTTTCGACAGCGCGCTCGCCTTCTGCTCGACCGTTGCGATCCTCGCGTTCTGGGACGAGCGGCCCGTCCTCGCCTGGGCCGCGATCGGACTCGGCGCGCTGACCAAGGGTCCGGTGGCAATCCTCATCCCGCTCGCCGCCGCTCTCCCGCACGCGCTGCTCACCGGACGGCCCCTGCGGCGTCTGTTCCCGTGGTTGGGCCTCGGGGCGTTCGCGGTCATCGCATTGCCCTGGTTCATCGCGGTATCGGTCCGGATCCCCGAATTCCCGCATTACGTGTTCGTGCGGGAGACGCTCGAGCGCGTCACCACGACCAAGTTCCATCGGACCGCGCCCATCTGGTACTATCTGCCCATCGTGCCGGTCGCGGCGTTCCCGTGGATCGTGCCGGCGCTGGCGCGGGTGCGGCACTGGCGCTGGGCCTGGCTCGCGCGGCGCGACAATCCGAACGCCGGCGAGGCGATCCTCCTCGCCTGCTGGGTGCTCGGGCCGCTCGCATTCTTCACGCTGAATCAGTCGAAGCTGCCGCAGTACATGTTGCCGTTGATGCCGGCCTTCGCCCTCGCCGCCGCGCGCCTGATCGCGCGCGAGGGAATCGCGGTCGCGTGGCGCGCCTACGCGGCGGTCGCCACCTTCCTCGGGCTCGCGCTCGTGTCTCTCACGCTGTGGCTCCCGGCGCCGATTGCCCTCACCCCCGCCGAGCGCGCCGCGATCCCGGGCACTGCGCTCGCGCTCGGGATCGCGCTCGTCGCGTCCGCGGCGCTCGTCTGGCTCGCCGTGCGCCGATCTCAGCCGATCCTGGGCGCCGCCGGCTACGCGCTCGTCGTCATGACGATCGCGCTCGTGTCGAGACCGTTGCTGGCCGCCGTGGGCGACGACCGCTCGGCGGCGACGCTCGCACAGGTCATCCGCAACACGCAGGCGCCGGAGACCCGAGTGCTCGGCGTCGAGGCCTTTCCGACTTCCCTGCCCTTCTATCTGGGTGCGACGGTGGACGTCGCCACGGCCACGGGACGCGAGCTGACCAGCAACTTCATCGCGGATTACGTCAATTCCTTCCGCGCCGCTCCGGGATCGCCCTTGAAGCCGGCGGGCTACTGGCGCGAGGTGCTGGCGCGCTGTCCCGAGCCGACCGTCTTCATCACCCGCACGGGCGACGCGGCAACACGGGCGGCGCTCGACTCGACTCTCACCGTGCTGGCCGTCCAGGCCCGGTACGTGGCGTACGGACCATGTGCGGCATCTTCGGCGCGGTAGCGCTGCGCGGTGGCGAGGCGTTGCGCCACCCTGAGAGCCTCGCCCGCATGGCCGAGTCCCTGCGCCACCGAGGACCCGACGGCGAGCGCATCGTGGGCCACGCCCGGGCGCGCCTGGGTGCGCGGCGACTCGCGATTATGGACCTCACCACCGGCGACCAGCCGTTCCAGAGCCCCGACGGCGCCATCTGGATGGTCTGCAACGGCGAGATCTACAACGCCCCCGATTTGCGCCGCGAGGCGACGGCGTGGGGGTATCCGTTCCGCTCGCGCGGCGACATCGAGACGATCGTCCCCTTTTACGAGCGTCACGGTCCCGACGCCGTGGCGCGGCTCGACGGAATGTTCGGGCTCGCTGTGTGGGACGACCGCATCGGACGCTTGCTCCTGGCCCGAGACCGCGCCGGCGAGAAGCCCCTGTTCTGGACCGAACGGGAGGGCGAGCTGCGGTTCGCTTCCGAGATCCAGGCGCTGCTCGCCTTCCCCGATCAGCCGCGCCGGGTGAACCGCGCGGCGCTCAAGCTGTATCGGGCGCTCGGCTACGTTCCCGGCACACACACGATGTTCGACGGGATCCACAAGCTCGCGCCCGGACACGTCCTGCTCGCCGACGTGAACGGTGTGGAGCAGCGGCCGTATTGGACCCCCGCGGCCGCCGCGGCCGCACCCTCGCGGCTCGCGGACGCCGCGCAGCTGCGCACCACGCTGCTCCGCGCGGTGGAGCGCGAGCTGATGTCCGACGTGCCGCTGGGCGTGTTCACGAGCGGAGGCCTCGATTCGTCACTGCTTGTGGGCGCGGCGGCCCGCGTGCTGCCGGGCGAGCGGATCCACACGTACGCGGTGCGCTTCGTCGAGCCCGGTTACGACGAAAGCGCCTTCGCCGAGGCGGTGACCCACGACATCAAGACGGTGCACCACGTCGTCACCGCCGACGACGACGGGTTGACCCGCGCTCTCGATGTCGTGACCAAGTCCCTCGCCGAGCCGCTCGGCGACCCGGCGATCCTCCCCACGTTCCTGCTCGCCGAGGCGGCCCGCGCCGACGTGAAGGTGGTGCTGTCTGGCGAAGGCGCCGACGAGCTATTTGGAGGCTACCCCACCTACGTGGGCCACAAGGCGGCCGGCGTGTGGCTGCGCCTCCCCAGTCCTCTGCGCCGAGCGCTACGCTGGGCGGTGGAGCGCTGGCCCGCCTCGACTGGGAAGGTCACGCTCGAGTTCCTGCTCAAGCAGTTCGTCGCCGCCGCGGAGCGGCCCTGGCTCGAGCGGCACCTCGCGTGGTTCGGGGCGCTCGGTCCCTCCGCGGGGGTCGTCCCGGAGCTGGCCTGTACGCTGACCGGCTTCCCGCACGACGACCCATTGAACCGCGTCCTGTGGCTCGACTTCGTGACCTATCTGCCCGACGACCTGCTGGTGAAGGTCGATCGCGCCACGATGCTGGCGTCGGTCGAGGCGCGGGCGCCGTTCCTCGACCGGGAGGTGATGGAGCTCGTGCTCCCCGCCCCGTCGGCGCTCAAGGTGCGGGGCCTCACCACCAAGGCGATATTAAAGGAAGCGGCGCGCGGGCTCGTGCCCGACGCGGTGATCGACCGCCGCAAACGCGGCCTGTCGGTGCCTGTGGCGCGGTGGCTCAACACCGGTCTCGCGCCGCTCGCCGACCGCCTGCTCGATACACCGCTCCTGGCCGAGCATCGGTCCGCCAAGGCCAACCACGCACGCAAGCTGTGGCCGCTGCTCACGCTGGCACTGTGGGCCGAACGCTGGCAAGTGGAAATCGAACCCGGTCCCGGGTGGGTAAACCCCGGGGCCACGCCCCGGGGTAACCCGTGAACCGAGACGAAGCCCTGGCCCTGATGCAGGAACACACGCAGTCCCCTTCCCTGCGCCAGCACATGCTGGCGGTGGAAGCCGCGATGCGCGCCTACGCCGCCAAGTCGGGGGAGGACGTCGAGGCATGGGGCCTGGCGGGCCTGATGCACGACTACGATTACGAGCGCTACCCCAACCCCGAGCACTCGCCCACCGAGGGGCACCCGGCGTGGGGGGTTCAGCAGCTGCGCGCGAAGGGCGTGTCCGAGGCGGTATGCCGCGCCATTCTCGGGCACGGCAACTACACGGGCGTGCCTCGCGACACCTTGATGGCCAAGACGCTGTTCGCGGTGGACGAGCTATGCGGCTTTCTCGTCGCCTGCGCGCTGGTACGGCCGTCGAAAAGCTTCGCCGACCTCGAGGTCTCGTCGGTCAAGAAGAAGCTGAAAGACAAAGCCTTCGCGCGCGGCGTGAACCGCGACGAAGTGCGGCAGGGCGCCGAGGAGCTCGGCGTGCCGCTGGACGAGCATATCACCTTCTGCATTCAGGCGCTGCGCCCCGTGGAGGCCACGCTGAGCCTCGGCGGCGGGGGGTGACCGACCGCCTCGCGCGCGCGCTCGACCGCGCCAGCGCCGCGCGCCTGATCCCCGGCAACGCCGTGCGGCATTATCCCGACAGCCCGGCCGCGCTCGATGCGATGCTCGCGCTGGTCGCGAGCGCGCGCCGCACCGTGCATTTCGAGAACTACATCATCCGCGGCGACCGCACCGGGCGCCGCTTCGCCGCCGTGCTCGCCGACAAAGCCCGGAACGGCGTGCGCGTGCGCGTGCTGTACGACGCCCTCGGTAGCATCGCGACGCGACGACGCTTCTGGAACGAGCTGCGGCAGGCGGGGGTCGAGGTTCGCACGTTCCACCCCCTGCTCACGAGTGGGCCGTTCGAAGTGCTGAGCCGCGACCACCGCAAGCTCGTCGTGGTCGACGGGCGTGAGGCGATGCTCGGCGGACTGTGCATCGGCGACGAGTGGGCCGGCGACCCAACGCGCGGCCGGTTGCCGTGGCGCGACACGATGGTGTCGGTGTGTGGTCCGGCGGTGGCCGCGCTCGAAGGGTCGTTCGCGCGCGTGTGGGCGACCATCGGTGCGCCGCTGCCCCGCGACGCGTTTGCGGCACCGGCCGACCAATGCGGCGCGTCGGCCCTGCGGGTCATCGACGGCGTGCCCGCCCAATCCCGCGCGTATCGCGCGGTGCAGCTCCTCGCGGCGGCCGCCGAAGAGCGGCTCTGGATCACCGACGCCTACATGGTCGCCCCGCCGCCGCTGTACGCGAGTATCGTCGACGCCGCGAAGGGCGGCGTGGACGTGCGCCTCCTCCTCCCCGGCACGAGCGACATCCCCGTCGTCCGTAACTTCAGCCGCATCGGCTATCGCGATCTGCTGCGGGCCGGTGCTCGCATCTTCGAGTACGGTGGACCGATGATCCACGCGAAGACGATGCTCGTCGATCGCGAGTGGGCTCGCGTCGGCTCCACCAACCTGAACGTCTCGAGTCTCATGGGGAACTACGAGCTCGACATCGTGGCGGAGTGCGATTCGCTGACCGAGGCGCTCGCGGCGCAGTTTCGTCACGACACGGCACAGAGCCGCGAGATCATGCTGCTCGAACGGCGCCGCTTCCCCGCGCGGCTGGTGCACGCACCCGGCACACCGCCGCCGACACCGATGCCGCACAAACGCTCGCGTCGCGACCTGCAGGCGGTCGCCGCCATCGCGCTCGTCCAAGTCGCGGGCGGCGCGCGCCGCATGCTCGCGGGAGCCGCGGCGACGACACTCGCCGTGCTGGGCGGGCTGCTGCTCGTGTTCCCCACCGCCATGACTATCGTGCTGGCGACGACGGCGCTCACCTGCTCGCTGTTGCTCGCGGGTTACGCACTAGCACGGCGTCGCACGCGCCGCCGCACTGATGCCGCCTGATTTGCGGTCCCCCCCCCCTCCCCCTCCCCCTCCCCAACCTCCCCAGGGAGCGGCGCGTATAGCAGGCGAGGCCGACCTCGTCGCCCGGACGCTGGCGGGTGACCGAGCGGCCTTTGGCGTACTCGTCGAGCGGTACGCCCCCCAAGCGCGCCGGGTCGCGCGCGCGGTGTTGGGCGACCCCGACGAGGCGGACGATGCGGCGCAAGACGGATTCCTGTCCGCGTTGGTGAAATTGGGGCAGTACGACGCACGCCGGCCTTTCGGCCCCTGGTTGATGCGGATCGTCGCCAATGCGGCGACCGACCGCCGGCGCCGCCGCCAGGTGCGGAAGGTCGAACCGCTCGATCCGGGGCTTGTGGGCGGGGGGCCGCGGCCCGATACGGAGGCCGTGCGGAGCGAGCTGGGGGACCGGCTGCGGTCGGCCCTCGCGGAGCTGCCGCCACGCAGGCGCACCGCGGTCGTGCTGTTCGACGTCGAAGGGTATTCGCACGCGGAGATCGCCGAGATGCTCGGCATCCCGGAAGGCACGGTGCGGTCCGAGGTGTTTCACGCGAGGCGTCGTCTGCGCTCGCTGCTGGCCGACTGGAAGGGAGCGTAACACATGACCGACGAGCGGCTGTTCGATCACCGGCCCGATCCCGAGCTCGGGGCCGCGTTGCGGCGCGCCCTCGATCCACCGCGCGACGACCGGGCGGCGTTCGTCGCGCGCGTCATGGCGCGCTACGACGGCGCCCTCGCCGACGCGACCGTACCGACGTGGGAGGTACTTGCCGCGTGGTCGCGGCGCGGCATCGCCCTGGCCGCGGCCGCCGCCGTGCTCGTCGGATTCCTGCTGGGCCGCGCGCTCCAGACGCCCGAGCCGGAGACCTTCGATACCGCTATGGCCGCGATGGCGCCTACGAGCGGCCCGGGCGTGGCGGCGCTCGTCACGGCCACCGATCCCCCCGACGCGAGCATCGTGTTCGCGTCGCTCGTGGAGCAACGCTGATGGGCTCCAAAGTTTCCGCCATCGCCCTGCTCGCCGTGGTGTTTCTCGCGGGAGGAGCCGCCGGTTGGCTGCTCAACGAGGCGACCGACCACGACGGCCCCCCGCGCCGCCGGGGTCCGGACGCCATGGTCGCGTATTTGACCAAGGAGTTGACGCTCACGCCGACGCAGGCGGACTCGGTGCGGGCGATCTTCGCGCGCCACCGTCCGGAGATCGAAGCCCTGTCGGCCCGGGTACGGCCGAAGTTCGATTCCATCAAGACAGTCGTGCGCGGCGAGATCGACGCCCAGTTGACGCCCGACCAGCGCGCCAAGCACGCGCGGCTAATAGAGGAAGCTGAGCATCGTCGTAGGGGAGATTCGACCAAAGCCAAGCCTGAGGGAGGACGCAACTGATGCGTTGGGTGACGGGCGTATTGCCGCTGATCGTTGCCACCTCGGCCGCCGCGCAACAGGTCGAAGTCACACTGCCCGACGCGCTGCAGCGCGCGCTGCGCGTGCAACCGGCGATGGTCCAGGCACAGGGGAGCGTGCGGACGGCGAACGCGCAGATGCTCGCGAACAGCGGGTCGTTCCTGCCCACCGTCACCGTTGGGGGCTCGTCGTCGCGATCGGGGGGCAGCCAGATCGTGGGTAACCAGATCGTGCCGGCTCCGGCCCGCACGAGCTTCTCGGGTAACCTCTCGGCCCAGCTCGATCTGTTCACCGGGTTTCGCCGGATCGCGTCGAGGCGCGCGGCCGATGCATCGCAGGACGCGGCCGACGCCGGGCTCATCAACCAGCGCTACCAGGTGATCCTGCAGACGAAGCAGGCGTTCTATAACGCGATCGCCAGCGAAGAGCTGGTGCGGGTGGCGGAAGCACAGGTCGCACGCACGCGACAGCAATTGCAGATCTCGACCGACAAGCTGCACGCCGGCTCCGCCACGCGCTCGGACTCACTGCGCTCGGTGGTGGACCTCGGAAGCGCGCAGATCGCGCTACTCCAAGCCCAGGCGAACCTCGCGTTCGCGCAGGCGTCGCTCGGCCGCCAGATCGGTATCGACTCGGCGGTGCGGGCGGTGCCCGACACTGCCCTCCCAGCTGCGCCGGATACGACGGGGCTGCGGGAGTCCGCGATGAGCACGGCGCCCCAGGTCCGCCAGTCCGAGGCGCTGGCGCGGGCGGCGCGGGCGCAGGTCTGGGTGAGCCGGTCGGCCTACTGGCCCACCTTCAGCACGACCGTGTCGAAGGGGTCGTCGGGCGGCATTCCTCCCTGGACCAGCACGGCCGGCTACCTCGACAACTGGGCGGTGCGCTTCTCCCTCAACCTGACGTTGTTCAACGGCTTCGTGCGGGAGCAGCAGGTCACGAGCTCCGCCGTCCAACGCGACAACGCGGAAGCGGTGGCGGCGGATACGCGCCGGTTTGTCAATGCGACGTTGACGCAGGCCATCGCCGCCCTCGAGACGGCGTCCGCCCAGCTCGACATCTCGCGGGACAACGTCACCGCCGCGACCGAGGACATGCGAGTCCAGCAGGAGCGGTACCGTGTGGGTGCCGCGACGATTCTGGATCTGCTGACGTCGCAGGCGAGCCTGACCCAGGCCATGGTGAATCAGGTCCAGACCCGGTTCAACTATCTGGTGAGCCGGGCTACGCTCGAAGCCCTGGTGGGACACGAGCTGTGACCGCGACCCAGGCCATGTCCTTCCGCACGGGCGACACGCCCCTGCCGGACATCGTTATCCTGACGCATAGCCTGACCCGTGAGTACGTCATGGGCGCAGAAGTCGTGCACGCCCTCCGCGGCGTGGACATCCAGATCAGAAAGAACGAGTACGTGGCCTGCATGGGGCCGTCCGGCTCGGGCAAGTCCACTCTGATGAATCTCATCGGCTGCCTCGACACGCCGACCGCCGGGGAGTACTGGCTCAACAGTCAGAAGGTCAGCGATCTGACGGACGACGAGCTCGCGCGCATCCGCAACAAGGAGATCGGCTTCGTCTTCCAGACCTTCAACCTGCTGCCCCGCGCCGATTCGCTGCACAACGTCGAGCTGCCGCTCATCTACGCGGGGCTCGCCGCGAAAGAGCGGCGCCAGCGCGCCGCCCGCGCCCTCGAGCGCGTCGGGCTGGGTGACCGGATGGATCACCGTCCCAACGAGCTGTCGGGCGGCCAGCGGCAGCGCGTGGCGATCGCGCGGGCGCTGGTGAACGATCCGAGCATCCTCCTCGCCGACGAGCCGACGGGGAACCTCGACTCGGCGACGGGCAATGAGATCATGGCGCTCTTCCAGGAGCTCCACGACGCCGGCCAGACCATCGTGCTGGTCACGCACGAACACGACATCGCGGCGCACGCGCGCCGCCAGATTCACCTGCTCGACGGCAAGGTCGAGCGCGACGAGAGGACGGAACGGTAGCCGTGAACACATATATCCGGGCAGCTGCCCTGCTGCTCCTCGGCGTGGCCGCCTGCAGCAAGGCGGCAGCCCCGCCGATGTACGAAGCAGTCCCCGTGGAACGCCGGACCGTGGTCGTCTCGGCGGTGGCCTCGGGCGCCATCGAGCCCATCCTCACGGTCGACGTGAAGTCCAAGGCCTCGGGCGAGATAATCGGGATGCGCGTCCAGACCGGCGACGACGTAAAAAACGGCGACCCGCTCGCGTCCATCGATCCGCGCATCCCGCGCAACAACCTGGCCCAGGCCGACGCGAATCTCGTCGTGGCGCAGGCGCAGCTCGCCAATGCCAAGGCGCAGCTGTCCCGCTCCGACACGCTGTTCAAGGCGCAGGCCATCACGGAATCCGACTACGAGACGGCGAAGTTGGGGTACGCCAACGCCAACGCGGCGGTGGTGCGCGCCCAGACCGATCTCGAGAACGCGCGCGACCGCATGACCGACACGCGCATCCGCGCCCCGCTCGCCGGCACGATCATCGCGAAGAACGTCGAGCTGGGCACCGTGATCTCGTCGCCCACGACGGACGTGGGTGGCGGCACGGTGCTGTTCCGGATGGCGAACCTCGACACCGTACAGGTCCGCACGCAGGTGGACGAGACCGACATTGGGAAGGTGGCCCCGGGGTTGGCGGCGACGATCACGGTGGATGCGTATCCCAATCGGCCGTTCGAAGGCGCGGTCCTGAAGATCGAGCCGCAGGCGACGGTGCAGCAGAACGTGACGATGTTCCCCGTGCTGGTGCGGATCGCCAACCCCGGTCACCTCTTGAAGCCGGGGATGAACACTGAGGTCGAGATCCACGTGGGGCGGCGCGAGAACGTGATCGCGATCCCGAACGCGGCGCTGCGGACGCAGCGTGACGTCGCGTCCGCCGCGCAGGTGCTCGGGCTCGACCCGGCGCAGGTGCAGCAGGACCTCGCGGCCGCGCGGCCCGCTGCTGCGGCCCCGACAGGTGCGACCGCCAACCGCGACAGCGCGTCGCTGGGCGGCACGCGCGCCACGCCCGACTCCTCGGCAAAGGCGCCGGCGGGCGGCAACACGATGACGACCCCCGACGGCCGGACGATCCAGCTGCCTCCAGGCGTCACCGAAGCACAGGTCCGCTCGGCGTTCCAGAAGCGGATGTCCGGACAGCCGCTCTCCGCCGACGAGGAGAGTGCCATGCGGGCGATGCGCGCCATGTTCCAGCGCGCCGGCGGCGGTGGTGGCCCCGGGGGTGGGGGTGGCGGGTTCCGTCGCGCCGGGGGCGGCGACGTCTCGAGCTACATCGTGTTCGTGCTGCGCAAGGGGAAGCCCACGGCGCTGCAAGTGCGCACCGGCCTCACCGATCTCGACTACATCGAGGTCGTGAGCGGCCTGACCGAGCAGGATACGGTGCTCGTGCTGCCGAGTGCGTCGCTCCTCAACGCGCAACGCGACATGCGCGATCGCATGAAGAGCGTGACGGGCGGCGGTCTTCCCGGACTGCAGCAACAGACGCCCAGCACGGGGCAGCGCACCCAGGTGCAGACCAGGCCCTGACGATGCTGCTCACCGAAATCTTCCAGGTCGCGCTCCAGGCGATCCGGGCCAACAAGCTCCGGTCGTTCCTGACGATGCTGGGCATCATCATCGGCGTGGGCGCCGTGATCACGATGGTGGCGCTCGGGAGCGGCGCCCAGAAGGCGGTCCAGGCGCGCATCCAGGCGCTCGGCCCCACGCTCCTGTCCCTCTATCCGGGCCAGTCGTTCCGCGGCGGCATCGCCATCATGTTCGACATGCGGGCCAGCCTCACCGTCGACGATGCCGCTGCCCTGGCCCAGGACGCACGCTACGTCAAAGCCGTCGTGCCTGAGATGACTCGCAACCTCCAGGTCAAGCGCGCGGGCCAGAATTCGAACGTGAGCGTCGTCGGCACGACGCCGAACTACGTGCAGGTCAAGAACTACAAGATCACGGCGGGCCGCATGTTCACGGCCGGGGAAGAAGAATCACGGCGCAGCTACGCCGTGCTCGGCGCGGCGCTCCCGGAGATGTTTAATGCCAACCCGGTCGCGATGATCGGCCAGCAGATACAGATTCGTGGTATTCCGTTCGAAATCATCGGCGTGTTGTCGGAGAAGGGGTCGGCGGGCGGCTTCGGAAACCCCGACGAGCAGATTCTCATTCCGCTCGAAACGGCGCGCTATCGCGTGATGGGCACCGACCGGCTGCGGTCGATCACGGTGGACGCCGCCGATCTGAACAAGATGACCCTCGCGATGATCGAGATCGAGCGCGTGATGCGTCGCGAACACAAGATCCGTCCCGGTGCGGAGAACGACTTCCAGATCCGTAACCAGGCGGACATCCTGGCCACGTTCCAGCAGACCACCGAGACGTTCACCTACCTGTTGGCGGGCATCGCCGCGGTGAGTTTGCTCGTCGGCGGGATCGGGATCATGAACATCATGCTGGTGTCGGTGACGGAGCGGACGCGCGAGATCGGCGTGCGCAAGGCGTTGGGCGCCACGCGCTTCAACATCATGTTCCAGTTCCTGGTCGAGGCGCTCGTGTTGTGCATGGTGGGAGGCATCATCGGCATTCTGTTCGGGACGCTGGGGGCGGTCGTGCTCTCGAAGCTGGCCCATTGGAACACCGCCATCAACGTCTTCGCTGTGCTGCTCGCCTTCGTGTTCAGCGCGGTGGTGGGGCTGTTCTTCGGGATCTGGCCGGCGCGCAGGGCGGCGAGCCTCGACCCCATTGTTGCGTTACGCTACGAGTAGTAGTGCGGGGTGTGGAGTGCGAGGTGTGGAGTTTGCGGGTGGGCTGACGTTTCGTTGGTGACTTCGAACCTCGCTCTGACATTTCGCACTTCGCACACGGCACCCCGCACAGTATTTTGTTTAGTATGCTCCCCGTCCTCCTCCTGCTGCTTCAGGCCTCCGGTGATCCCCCCGTCTACGACGGCCGCTTGAAACAGGTGAATGTTCACATCCCGCGGGTCGAGGCGACGGTCACGATCGACGGCGTCCTCGACGAGCCGGTGTGGAAGAGCGCGGCCCGCTTGACCGGGTTCACGCAGTACCGCCCGATCGACAGCCGGCCCGCCGCGGACTCGACGGAAGTGCTGGTCTGGTACGCACCCGACGCGATCTACTTCGGCATCCGCGCCTACGAGGCGCACGGCAACGTGGTGCGCGCCACCCTCGCCGACCGCGACAACATCGACGCCGACGACAACGTCCAGATCCTGCTCGACACCTTCAACGACCGGCGCCGGGCCCTGCTGTTCGCCGTGAATCCCTACGGGGCGCAGCAGGACGGCGTGCGCAGCGAGGGGCTCGCGGGCGCCGCGGGCGGGCAGAACGCCGGGTTCCGGTTCGATGGCGTCGTCGACCTGAACCCCGATTACGTCTATCAGTCGCACGGCCGCCTCACGCCCTGGGGCTACGAGGTCGAGGTGCGGATCCCCTTCAAGAGCCTGCGCTATCAGAGCGCCGCGACGCAGGACTGGGGCATGCAGATCGTCCGCACGACGCAACACACCGGCTACGAAGACACCTGGACGCCCGTAATCCGTGCCAGCGCGAGCTTCTTGATTCAGTCGGGAAGTCTCAAGGGCCTCACCGGCCTGCGCCGCGGCCTGGTCATGGATGTGAGCCCGGAGTTCACGTCGCGCGTGGATGGGGCTCCGAAGGCGACCGCCTACGGCTACGGCACCGTCGATCCGCAGCTCGGCCTGAACCTGCGCTGGGGGATCACGCAGAACCTGAGCCTCACCGGCACCGCGAACCCCGACTTCTCGCAGGTCGAGGCCGACGTCGGCCAAGTGACGGTCAACCAACGGTTCGCGCTGTTCTTCCCCGAGAAACGGCCGTTCTTCCTCGAGGGACTCGAGCAGTTCGATACGCCGAACGCGCTGATCTACACGCGCCGCATCGTGTCGCCCGTTGCCGGCGCGAAGTTGACGGGCAAGGTGGGTGGGACCGCGGTCGCCTACATCGGCGCCGTGGACGACAATGCGCTCTCCGCCACCGGCGACCACCCGATCATCAACCTGTTGCGCCTGCGCCGCGACCTCGGCGCGAGCTCGACGCTCGGCCTCGCCTACACCGACCGCGTCGAAGGGAGCGCCTACAACCGCGTGCTCGGCGCCGACGCGCGCGTCATCTGGAAGAAGATCTGGTTTTCGGATGCCCAGATCGTCAGCTCCTGGACCCAGGACGCCGGGGGGGGCGCGCGGGCGGGCGAGCTGTGGGACGTGACCCTGTACGATCTCACCGGCCGCTCTTACGGCAACCACGCCGAGCTCGTCGGGATCAGCCCGGACTTCAAGGCGGCGAGCGGGTTCGTGAACCGCGTGAATGTGGTGCAGGGCCGCTTCGCCAATCGGTTCTCGGTATACGGCAAGCCAGGCGCCATGCTCGAGCAAGGCACGACATTCATCCTGATCTCGCCGACGTGGCGCTACCACGACTTCTTCGATCTCGGGAGCACCCTCGAAGGGTCGATCAATGAGGCCTTCCTGCTCACCCTGCGGGGCGGGTGGGGCGTGAACGCCAACTGGCAGAACAACCATCAGCGCTTCGATCCACCCGACTACGCCCGTTACGCCACGAGCGGCGCGGGCACTCCGTTTGCCGTCCCGCACGGGCTTTACAACCTGTGGGGCGGCAACGTGGGGTTCAACACGCCCAACCGGGTGCTGACGTTCAGCGCGAACATCGGCGCGGCGCAAGGCCCGATCTTCGCCGAGGCGGCCGAGGGGCAAGGTCTGAACGTGTTCGTCGGCCTCACTTGGAAACCGACGAGCGCGTTGCGGATGGACGCACAGTGGGTGCACAACCGCATTACACGCGCCCGGGATGGCAGCTGGTTCTCGACGGCGAACATCCCGCGACTCAAGGTCGAGTACCAGCTGACCCGCGCAATCTTCTTTCGATACGTGGGCCAGTACAGCGCCCAGGACCAGGCGGCCTTGCAGGATCCCCGCACTGGCCAACAGCTGTGGCTCTTCGATCCCGATTCGGCGAGCTACTTTCCGGCCGCGGCGCAGGTCAGACACGACTTCCGCAACGATCTGCTGTTCTCCTACAAGCCGACCCCGGGCACGGTGTTCTTCTTCGGCTACGGCTCGTCGCTCAGCGAGCCGACCGCGTTCACGTTCCAGAATCTGCGGCGCACGTCGGACGGGTTCTTCCTCAAGGCGAGCTATCTGTTCCGGATGTAGGTTTCCGTCGTGGTCGACCACGCGCTGAGTCTCGAGAGCCAGCTCGTTCAGGAGCAGGATGCCAAGCAGCGCCAGTACGTGCTCGCCAACACGCGGGCCCGCTGGGGCTTCGTCGGCTTCGGCATCGTCCTGCTGATCGCGGTCAAATTCGCGAAGCTCGTCCCCCTCTCCACATGGTTCATTCCCGCATTCGCTGTCGCCTTTGCCGCCGCCAACTACGGTGTGCGGCGCCTCGCCGAGCGCCCGGCGTTCCAGCCGTGGTACGCCCAGCTCAACCTCGTGGTGGGCTGCCTGATGATCTCGGCTGCGCTGTACGCGATCGGGCCCACCGGTCATGTGCTGTACGGCGCCTATCTCATCGCCCCGCTGCAAGCGGCGCTGTACCTGGGCCGGCGTGAATCGTGGGGGGCGTTGGGCATCAACGTCGCCGGCTTCGGTCTAGTCGCCGCTCTGCGGGGATGGAGCTGGTCGCTGTACCTGCAGGAATCACTGGTGCTGCTGTTTGCCTGCGTGGCGCTGGTGCCGATGCTGCTACGCATCGTGGACCGGCTGCGCGCCGCCCGGGGCGTGCTCGCCCACGTCGAGCGCGGTGACCTGCGGGTGCGCACCAGGGACCCGGAACTGGACGAGATCGGCTACCTCGGCGTGAGCGTCAACCGCACGACGGAGAGCATCGCCGACATCGTGCGCCAGGTGCAGCGTCAGGGCGAGGATCTCGCCGCGATGGCCCAGCAGCTCGCCGCGTCGGCGGAGCAGTTGCAGGCCGGCTCGCAAGAGATCTCCGCCACCACGCAGCAGCTGTCGGAGGGCACGGAGCGGCAGCGCCAGCTGATCGGGCACGGGCGGGAGGATTCGGAAGCCGCCTCGGGCGTGGCGGTCTCATTGCACCAGCGGGCCCAGGAGGCCGAGCATCAGATCACGGAGATCGCGCAGCAGGCGCGCCGGCGCGGCGAGGAAGTGTCGCGCGCCAGCTCCCTGTTGATGAACCTGCTCGTCCAGATGGACCATGCGGCGGAGGTCGCGCTCACGCTCGACCGCGAGTCGCGTGAAATCGGCAAGCTGGTCGAGGGGATCACGCGCATCGCCAGCCAGACCGATCTGCTCGCGTTGAACGCGGCGATCGAGGCGGCGCGCGCCGGCCAGCACGGCCTCGGCTTCAAGGTGGTGGCCGGTGAGGTGCGCAAGCTGGCGGAGCAGAGCGCGCGATCGGCCGAGGAAGTGCGCGTGCGCGTGCGGGACACGCAGTCGCAGATCGCGCGCGTCGTCGAAGCGATGGGTCAGGGCAAGGAGGCGGCGCAGGGCGTGGGCAAGATGGCCACGACGGTCCAGGCCGCGCTCGACGCCATCTACGCCGACCTGAACACGACCGTCCAGTTCGCCACGACGTTCGCGGCGGAGACGGAGCATCAGACGATGCGGATGAACGAAGTATTGCGGCGGATGGAAGAGGTGGCGCACATCGCCGCCGGGGCAGCGGACGGCGCGCAGCAGACGTCGGCGGCGACGCAGGAGCAGATCGCCTCGCTGGGCGAGCTCACAGCGACGTCACAGCATCTGTCGAACGCTGCCGCGAAGCTGACGCAGACGATTCAGCGGTTTACGGTCAACGGCGCGGGAGCGGGGGGAGTGGCTACCACCCTTTAAGCAGCGGTGCGTCGCCGAAATCCCACAGGAGGAACGCGGTGAGGGTGACGTTTCCCCGATCAGGCCCGTTCACCGGAATCCCGGCCCCGACCGACCCAGCCACATGTCCCAACTTCGATAGCCGGATCCACGCCTGCGGATGGAGCGTCAGGATTCCCGGCGATCCCCGCGCCCAATCCCATCCCGCCTCGACCATCGGCACGAACCGCCCCACCTCGCGGCCCGCGCCGAGCCGGAGCGATCCGGCGGCGAGCCCCTCGATCTCCTCCCAGCCGGCGAGTGCCTCTCCCTGCACGATGAGGTCCGGTCGCTGGAAGCCGAACGCGACGAACGGCTCGACCTCCCACAGATCGCGGCGGCCCCAGGGCGGACTCGCCTCGAGCCCGACGCTCGCCAGGGCGCGCCGCTCCAGGCTGTGCCAGAAGTTGTACTTGATGGCGGCCGTGGCGTGGTCGAAGGGGCGGTCGAGCGCGTCGAACACCGTGGACGCCGCGAGCTCGAACTGTAGCCGGCGCCTGGCGCGACGCTCGTAGATCACCTCCTGGCCGCGACCCTCATCGGTGATAACCAACTCGTTCTCGGGATACGCCTTCTCGGCCAGGAAGGCGCGGGGGAAGTTCAGCTCGCCCGGCGGCCAGCCGCGCTCCCGACAGAGCGACCGGACGTAGCGCACAACCATCCGAATCTGCTCCGGCGTCGCCGCCTCGCCGTAGGCTGGCATGTCGAGCGACAGCCCGAACGCCGCCCCGCCCTGCGTAACGACACCGACCCATTGGTCCTCTGTCTCCGCGCTGCTTACGGGGCAGGAGGCAAGATCCGCTGGGGGGACATCGGTCCGGACCGACGCATTCGGGGTCCCTCGGGCGTCGGCGCCGTGGCAGCGCGCGCACCAGGCCCCGAAGAGGCTGTCGCCCGTCCCCTGGCCGCTGAGGCTACACGCCCACAGCGCGGCGCAAACGACGAGCCTGAGCGTTCGCAGCACGACGAATCTCCTCGATCTTTGCGGTCTTCAAGGACCCATCCTTCACCACCACCCGCCCGTCCACCAGCACGTGGCGCACGTCGGCGGCGCGGGCGCTGTACACAATCCTCGAGATCAGATCCGCCTCCGCGGGCTGCGCGTGCGGACCGTCCAGGTCGAGTACGATCAAATCGGCCCGCTTGCCGACTTCGACCGACCCGATTTCGCCCGCGAGCCCGAGCGCCCGCGCGCCGCCGAGTGTGGCCAATTCGAGCACCTGAGCCGCCGGGAGCGACTCCGGGCCGAGGCGAGGCTTGTGGATCAGCGCGGCGACACGCATTTCTTCAAAGGCGTCCAATCGATTGTTGCAGGGCGCGCCGTCCGCGCCCAGCCCTACCCGGCACCCCGCCGCCAGCATCTCGGGAATCGGCGCGACGCCGCTGCCCAGCTTCAAGTTCGAGCTGGGGCAATGCACGACGTTCGTGCCCTGCTGCGCCAAACGCGCGATCCCCTCACCGTCCACCCAGACGCAATGGGCCAGCGCGGCGCGGGGACCGGAGATGCCCACCGAATCGAGATACGCCAGCTCGTCGTTTCCCGTGTCGCGCTTGACCATTTGCAGCTCGAGGGGCGTCTCCGCGGCGTGCGTGTGAATCACCGCGTCCGCCCGCTCCGCCAGATCGCTGACGGCGCGCAGCAGCGGACCCGTGCAGCTCGGCACGAAGCGCGGCGCGAAGCAGTAACGCAACCGGCCCCCGGCGGTGCCGTGCCACTTGTCGCACAGGTCGGCGCTCTCCTGCAAGGCCCGTTCGGTGGGCTCGCGCAGCGACTCGGGGTTCGCCTCTGCATCCATGAGGCATTTCCCCGCCGTGGCGCGCAGGCCGATCGATTCGAGCGCCTCGAACGCGGCGCCCGTGTGGCGCACCGTCTCCATGTCGAGGATCGCCGTCGTGCCGCCGAGCAGCAGCTCCGCCGCGCCGAGCATGGCGGACCAGTACACCGATTCCTCAGTGTGGGCCGCCTCGAGCGGCCAGATCCGTTCGGCGAGCCACGCCTCGAGGGCGAGGTCGTCGGCGAGCCCGCGGAACAATGTCTGACAGAGGTGAATGTGGGCCTGGATGAGACCAGGGAGGATCGCCTGGCCCTTGCAGTCAATGACGGTCGTCCCGTCCGCCCGTCCACCCGCCCGCCCGACCGCCGTGATCTTGCCATCGCGCACCATCACGTCGGCGTCGACGATGCGTCGCGCCGGGTCCATCGTCACGACGCGGCCGCCCTTCAGCAGCAGGGGGCGCACGACGCTAGGTGGTGATCCGCGGCCGCGCGGCGCTCGTGTCGTCCGGCAGGTCGAAGTAGGTCCGGACCTCGTCCAGCAGCTCGTCGTCCGCGTACACGCCGGTGAGGATCCGCTCCGTGCCACCGGGCTCCACGATCACATAGCCGAACGGATAATCGAGACCCGAGAGCAGGATCGTGCGCTGCTTGTGGTTCGGCAGCGCCACGTACACGGTGTCGGCGTTGGTGGGGAGCAGCTTGATCCCGTAGCGCTCGAGCACGGGGGCGACCTGGTCGGTGTAGTAGGTCATATCGTCGAGCGCGGCGGCCTGGTCGTCGGCGGCGAGGGAATCGGCCGCTCGCAGCCAGAAGACGAGGACCGTCGGTCCCGTAATCACGCGCGGCGCGAGCAGCACGCTGTCCGCCGAGTCGCGCGGCGCGAGGCCGCCCAAATCCAGCGTGTCGGTTCGCCGCGTATCTGTTGCGGCGTGCGCCCCCCCCCCCTTGCCCCGGCAATCGGCCAGCAAGACGAGCGCCATCGCGACTAACATTGCTCTCCGCATGGCGGAGAATATACTCCACATCATGAGCGACGCGTCACGACCGCCCGTCAAGCGCCACCACTGGATCGTACGGTTCACGCACTGGGCGACCCTGGTGTTGCTGATTGGGATGGTGACGAGCGGCCTGCAGATCTACGGCGCGTACGCGAAGTTCGGCGAGCGCGGCGGCCCATACTATGTGAATCCGTTCCAGGATACGGAGTTTCCCGGCGCCGTCCGTCTCGGCGGCTGGCTCGCGGGGGCGCTCAACTGGCACTTCGCGTTGATGTGGGGGCTCGTCGGCGTCGGATTGTTGTACTTGTGCTACATGGTGGCGAGCGGCGAATGGCGCACGCTGCTGTTCCGGCCGCGGGACGTGCGTGGCGCCATCGCGATGCAGCAGTACTACCTGCGGCTGCGCAAGGACCACCCACCCCAGGGCAAACACAATCCGCTCCAGAAGCTCGCGTACACCTTCATCGTGCTGCTGGGCGTGCTCTCGGTGCTCACCGGTCTCGCGATCTACAAGCCGGTGCAGTTCTCCTGGCTCACCACTCTATTCGGCGGATTCCAGGCGGCGCGCTACTGGCACTTCTGGGCGGTATGGATCTTCGTCGGCTTCACGATCGTGCACGTGGTGCTCGTGTTCGCCGTCGATCCCCCATCGTTCCGCGCGATGATCACGGGATGGTACCGAGGCCGGTTTCCCAGTCATGATTGATCGCCGCGGCTTTTTCCGGATCGCCGCGGGCGCGGGGACCGCCTCACTCGCCGCCGCGTGCAAGTGGGACGGCGGCGACGCCGTGCGCCCGCGCCTGCTCGACATCAGCCGCGTAAACGACTGGGTGGGTGAGAAGTTGCTGTACTCCCCCAGCCGCCTCGCCCGCGAGTATGCCGCCGCCGAGCGAACGGCGAATGTGCCGAGCTACTTCATCTCGCGCACGCTGCCGATGCTCAAGGACCCCACGGCATGGCGGCTGCGCGTGGACGGCCTGGTGCGCCGGCCACTCGACCTGTCGCTCGACGACTTGATGCGCATGCCGCGCACGACGTACACGGTCAAACACCATTGCGTCGAGGGGTGGACGGCGATCTCCACCTGGCACGGCGTCGCGGTCTCGGCCGTCGCCGAGCGCTGCGAGTTACTGCCGGCAGCCCGCTACGCGCGCTTCGTGTCGTTCGACGCCGACTACTCGAACGGCTGGGACTTGGCGAGCGCGATGCACCCGCAGACGATCCTCGCCTACGGCATGAACGACAATCCCCTGGCGCCCTCCCACGGCGCGCCGCTGCGCTTGTACGCGCCGATCAAGCTGGGCTATAAGATGACGAAGTATCTCGTGTCGCTGACGTTCACGGACAAGCGGCCGGGCGGCTACTGGGAGGATCAGGGGTATCCCTGGTTCGCGGGAGTCTAGACTACCCCAGCGCGGCCAGGGCATCGTGCATGTCGGACGCCGACTGATATCTGTCCGTGGGTGCCTTTGCCATCGCCTTCAAGATCACCGTGGCCAGCCCCTCGGGCACCTCGCTATTCAACGTGCGGGGATCGGGGGCCTGCTCCTCGAGGTGCTTCGCGACGAGCGCCCACGTCGTCTCCGCTTCGAACGGCACCCGGCCGGTGACGCACTCGAATAGCACCACGCCGGCGGCGTAGAGGTCGGCGCGGGCATCGAGCTCGAGGCCCGACAGCTGCTCCGGCGACATGTAATCGGGCGTGCCGATCGACATGCCGGCCTCCGTCAGCCCTTTGCCCTTGGGCGGGTTCGCGAGACGCGCGATCCCGAAGTCCATCACCTTTAAGAAACCGTTCGGCTCGACCACCATGTTCTGCGGCTTGATGTCGCGGTGGATCACGCCCTCGGCGTGCGCGACTTCGAGCGCGCGGCACAGCTGCTTGCCGATCGTGAGAGTCACCGGAATCGGCAGCTTGCCGCGCGCGGAGATCAATTGTTTGAGCGACGTCCCCTCGACGAATTCCATCGTGAGGTAGTAGGTCCCGCCCACTTCGCCCAGGTCGTAGGTGCGGACCACGTTACGATGGGCGATGCGCCGCGCCAGTTTGATCTCCTGCTTGAAGCGCTCGAGCGCGACGTTCCCGCCTGCCATCGCCTCGGCCCGCAGCGTCTTGATCGCCACCGGCTCCTGCAGCTCGCGGTCGAACGCGCGATACACGACGCCCATGCCGCCGGCACCGAGGATCTCTTTCACCTCGTAACGGCCGGCGAACACCGCTCCCGGCCGCAGCTGATCCCCGCCCCCTCCTGCCTCGCGAATCGCCGTCGGCACCGTGGCGATGGACTGGGTCGGCGCGGCCCCAGACGCCTGCATCATGTACTCGACGAGCGCGGCCTTCTCCTTCAGATCCTCCACCAGGCTCTTGAACGCCTGCGACAGGATGCCGATCTCGTCGCGCGAGCGGACGTCGATGTCCACACCGTAGTCCCCATCCTGCACTTTACGGGTGGCGAGGGCGAGGCGGCGCACCGGCCCGGTGATCTGGCGGGCCACCACGGCAGCGGAGCCGAGCGCGAGCAGCACGCCAAGCGCGATGGCGAACCACATCGTGCGGCGCAGCGCCGCGAACGCCGCGAGCTCGGCCTCGCGCGAGCGCAGGGCGAGGAAGCCCCCGAACACGTCGCCGCCGGCGGAGCGAATCGGACCCGCCAGCCCGATGAGGTGCTCGCCGCCGAGCTGCGCGGTCATCCGCATCCCGACGGTGTCGGCGCCGAGCGAATCGACGTGCAGCGCGCCCGCGAGGGCGGCCCCGACCTCGGTCGCCGGCAGCGTGCCGCCGACGACCACCGGCCGGGGCGTGCTGTCGCTCGTCAGGGCGAAGAACACCACCTCGGAGTTCGTCGCTTGTTTGATCGCCTGGGCGAGGGAGTCGTCCAGGGCGTACGAGGCCACGAGGACGCCCTGCGCGGCGGCGCCCCGCGAGGCGAGCGGTGTCGCGACCGCCATATAGAGCTTCACCGCCGCGGGGTCGCGGTCGTCGATGAAGGCCCCCGACGTCTGCTCCCCCGAGAGTGCGTTGGCGATCAACGCGCCGCGCGAGACGTCGATGTCGTATTCGTCGGGATAGTCGGTGCGGGCGAGCAGGATCCCGTCGCGGTTCGTGACGAGCACCCACGCGGCGCCGATCAGGTCGCGGTATTCGTCGGCCTGGTCGAGGACGTTCTGGCGATCGCGACTCGTGACCAGCCGCTCGCGGAACTGCGGCACCTGGGCGCTCACCGTGCTCATCCCCGCGAACGTGCGTGTGCGAGCGGCGAGGTAGGCGCCCACCGCCCCGCGCGTGTTGCTCAGCGCGCGCTGGATGGAGGCGTCCGCGGTGCGGTTCGCCTGGAGCGACGTGACGCCGAAGGTGATGCCCAGCACCGCCACGACGAGCAGCGCCGCGGCGAAGAAGACCTTCGCGAAGAGCCCGAACGCCGGCTTAGTAGCGCTCGTAGCCGGCATTGGTCGGATACTCTTCCCCGTCCTTGTTTTTGTGGGGCCGCCACTTGTAGCCGCGCGCATCGAGGGCGACCTGCAGATCCGCCGCGCCCATTGCGCCGACGGTCACATCACTCACGATCTCGGCTGCGATCCGCTCGTGCCACACATGCAGGCGGTACTGGCCCGGCGGGACGTTCGGGATCACGAACGATCCGTCCACCCCCGGCTGCGCGTAGTAACGGTTCGCCGTAACGACGACGTACGACACCATCCGCGGGTGCACGTTGCAATACACGCGCACCAGGCCGGGGTGGGTGAACGTGTGGCCCTTGGCCTCACCCCGCCCGTACAGTCCCAAATCGAACTGGTTCGGCACGCTGACCGAGAAGACGTTGTGATCGAAGGGATCGGTGTTCGGGAACCGCACCGTGGAGCCGACTGGAATGACGACGACACGGGGGCGGTACACCTTGTCGTTGATGCTGATGTCCAGCGTCGCGGGGGCCGCCGCCGGACCGGCGCCCTCGAGGTAGATCACGGCTGAGCCGAGGTCGGGAGACGGCTTGTTGCGTTTCTCCAAGATCGTGATGCGGCCGGCCACCCGCCCACCGCCGGCCGGGTTCTGGGCGGGGGTGGGGAGCAGACTTACCAATGCCAGCAAGCCGATCCAACGCATGGTCACTCCTTCAACTTGGGACATTTACTCCTCGATGCCAGTGTGGCCAGGGTGCTTCGGCCGCCGCTGATATCCCTTCTTGGACCGATGGACCTTGTGGGACGGGGTCTTGAGCCGCCCCTTCACCGGCGCGTTGGGGTTCGGGACCCGCACAACGAGCTTGTCCTTCTTCCTCTTGCGGCTCATCCGGCGAGTCGGGCCCGAATCTGGCGCGCGTGGTGACGCGCGTGGACGACGTGGAAGCGCCCCCATTCCTCGAGCGTCAGATCGCCGAGGCGGGGGTGCTTCACAAAGAGATCGTGGCGACGAGCGGGGAGCAGGTCGCGCTCCACCGCCTGCCACGCGACGAGTGCGGCCCGGAAGTGGGCTTCGGCAGCGTGACCGTCGACCCGGGCCGGAGGCGTCGTGCGCTCGGGCGCCTTGAGGCCCGGCGGGAACCGCCCGAGGCCAAAGGCGAAAACCTTCCCGATCTTCTCCCGCAGCGTCGTCCCGCGCCGCGCCATTGGCTCCTTGGCGCGCCGGGAGGCGAAAGTCGTCGCGCTCATCTCGAGGGCGAGCGCCAGGTGCTCCACGATCTGGGAAGGGGTCCATTTGCCGGGGGGCGCCTGTTGCCACGACGCCTCGCGCCTCCCTGCAAGGGGGCCGAGTACGAGCTCCAACAAGTCTATCATCCCTTCAGGAACCTCCGGGCCAGGGCGTCCCCTTCCATCAGGAACTGCTCCAACTGGTCGGGTTTGGGCAGGCGGCCGCGGCGCCACCACAGGAAGCGTGGACCGCCGGCTGCGATCTGCTGACCGGGCGTCAGGGCCAGGTATTGGCGCAGGTCGGGGGTCAAAAAGGCCCGGATCGCAGCCTCATCCTCGCCGCGCAGCCGGTAGGCGCCCGAGAACTCGGGCGAATCGTCGAAGTCGATGTCCTGCCCCCCGAACACTCCGGCGAGCCGGGTGAGCAGGTTCTCGGGGCCAAGCGTGAACGCAGGCAGCGGGACGCCGGCAGTCTCCCACAGGATCGCGTGCAGGTCGTGGCGGTGGGAACTCTTCCCCCCACCCGTCACCCAGCGGTATTCGAACGCGGTGATCGGTCGCCCACTGAGCACGCCCGTGAGGGTGTAGCCCCACTTACGCGAGTGGCCGCTGCGGAATTGCTCGGCGAGGGCAGCCAGGGCGACTTCCGCGGCGGATCGCTCCGCCTCGAACCGGAAGCCCCGCATCAGGCAGAACCCCTCCAGCGCCTCCCGCCGTTTGCGTTCTGCGGCCCGGGCGAGGAGCACGCCGCCCACGGCCAGCACCCCCACACCGCCCAGCACAATCCACTGCGGCTCAATCAGCATTATCTTGTGCCACCCGGCATGCCAGGAATCTGGGAGTGAACCTGCTCAGGCGCCACCCAATCGCGATCGCGCTGGTGGCCCTCCTCCTCGTCTCGGCATTCCATGCCCTGCCCCCTGTGGTCGACGTCGTCACCGGCTCGCCGCCGGGTGACGTCGAGCTGGTGCGGCCGGCCACGTACACGGTACTGGCGCCGCTCTCCGACACCCTCGACGCGCTCACGTTCTTCAGCATGCCGCGCGCCTATTGGGCGCTGGCGGTGTGGGCCGTGGCGCTCGCCGCCTGGGGTGCCACGCGCGCGGGGACTGTCCGGCGACGTGTGGGCCTAGCCCTCGTCGGGCCGATCGGGATCGTGCTGCTGGGTGGAGCCGCGGTGCTCCTCCCACGCCCCGTGCCGCAGCTGGTGTCCGCCGATTCCGGGACCACAATCATCGACTATCACGCCCACACCGAGGCGTCGCACGACGGCCGGCCCGGCTGGACGGTCGCCCGGCTCGCTGCCTGGCACGCCCGGCAGGGGTTCGAAGCGAGCTACGTCACGGACCACAACGTCATCTTCAATCTCCCAATCACCGAGCCGATCCGGCTCCTGCCTGGCGTGGAGTGGAGCGTATACGGCCAGCACGTCGTGGCCATCGGTCCGGTGCGGCCGATCGTGCGCGACAGCTTCGGTACGAGCAGCCCCCGGATGCTGCGGCTGTTCGGCGAGCTGGAGCGCCAGGGCGCCCTGGGCATCGCGTCGCTCCCGGAGTACTGGCGTAACCACTGGGAGGACCTGGATGCCTTCGTCGCCGCCGGTGTCGACGGCTTTGAGGTCGTGAATTGCGCCCCCAAGGCCATCGGATTCCCTGCTCCGCTGCGGCGCGAGGTGCTGGCCCTGGCCCAGCAGCACGACCTGGTGGTCGTGGGAGCGAGTGACAACCACGGGTGGGGACAGGTGACCTGCGTGTGGAACCTGTCCGAGCCGGGCCACCATGGCTATCGGGCCAATCGGGTCGTGGCGCGTCCGCTCGCCCTGGTGCAGGGAGAGTGGCTGCCCTGGACGGCACCCGTGACCCAGCCCTGGTTCATGTTCCGGTCCCTGTCGTGGGGGGAACGGATGAGCTGGCTCACGTGGGTGCTCGTCGTCCTCCTGTATCGCGCCATGCCACGCCGCCAGGGCCAGGCCGCCGGCATCGGGATCCTGGCCCGCTCGCTCGGCCCGCGGGAGGTTTGACTCCTCGGTCGCGCCCGCAGTTATTTCAGATACCCCATCGCCACGCAGGTCGTCGTTCATGTTGCTCACTCGCTCCGCTCTCGTCGTCCTCGCCGGCGCGTACGTCGCCGCTCCCACCGATCCACTGCGCGTGATGCGCGTCGCACCGCAGGACGTCGCCGATCAGAATGCGGTGGTGATGGTGACGTTCGACCGGCCGATCGCCGCGGGCGTCGAGTCGGCGATCGATCCACAGACCATTTTCCGCATCGAGCCGCGCGTCAATGGACGCCTCGACTGGCGCGACCCCGTGACTTTGCGATTCCGCCCGCCAGTGGCGTTGCCCGTCGGCAGGACGTTCACGGTTACGATCGCCAACACGTTCCAAGCCCTCGACGGGTCACGGCTCGATCAGCCCTACACGTTCACGTTCCGCGTGCGGGGGCCGCGCGTCGCGGACGCGTGGCCGGTGAACCAGTGGATGGCGCCGAAGCACATCACGCCGGATGCGCGCTTCCTGCTGCTCGTCGAGAGCCCGGTGGACCTGCGGCTCGTCGAAGCGCTGGTGACGATCGATGCGGGCGCATGCGGCGCCGGCAGCATCCGCGTGCGCGCGGAGCGGCAGCGCCGCATCATCGAGCGCGATCCGCGGTGGGGATGGTCCCGCAGGGTCGGCGGCGACACGCTCGCGGACCAGAAGCGCGTCGTCGAGCTGGTGCCGGTGCAACCGCTGCCGCGCGATTGCGCCGCGCACCTGGGCGTGCCCGAGCGCCTCGATGTAGGCGCCACGCCGCGTTGGTGGAACTTCCACACGTACGGCGCGCCAGGCGTGGGTGCCGTATCGTGCGGCTTCGGCACGCGGCGCTGCCCGATCGGCCCAGTCGTGGTGGAGTTCGCGACGCCGGTGCGCGGCGCCGAGGTGGCCGCCCACATGAGTCTCGTGCCCGCGGTGCCGCTGTCGGTGCGCGACACGGGCGACGAGTCGGACCACTGGGTGCTCGACGGCGAGCTGAAGCCGCGCTCCGGGTACATGGTGGTGTTCGACAGCGCCCTGACCGACGTGTTCCACCAGCGGCTCGGCACGCGCATCGTGAAGACCCTATCCACTACCGCCTTCACGCCGACCGTGCGCTACGCGTACGGCCGGATGGTGGTCGAGCGCAACGGGCCGCGTACGCTCGCGGCGCAGCACGTCAACATCGACACGCTCGACTTGATCGTCGCCGGCGTGCCGGATTCGCTCGAAGGGCAGGCGCTGGCGCGGAGCTGGGGCTGGGAGGATCTGTGGAGCCGCCTCTTGCCCAGCGCGACGCGGCAGCGCATCCCCGTCACCGGCACGCCCGACGTGCCGCGAGTCACCGCCGTGCGGCTGCCGGCGTCGAACCCCGCGCGGCCGGGTAACCCCACGCTCCTGGCGGTGAAGATCGCGAGCGGCCAATCCGACCCCGACGATTCGTTCAAGCCCGTGGCGCTCGTGCAGATCACGGACCTCGCCCTGCACGCGCGCATCGGCAGCGAAGAAGGTGTCGTGTGGGTGACCGGTGTGGCCGACGGCAAGCCGCGCGCGGGCGTCGCCGTGACGTTGTACGACCCCAAAGGCCGGCAGCGCGCCACCGCCGTGACGGACAACCGCGGGCTCGCCCGGCTCACGGGCTTCGCGCCTGCCGACACGACGGCGGCAACCACCAACAACGAAGACTGTGAGTACTGCGAAGGGGGCGACGGATTCGAGGGATACGTCGCGGCGTCGCTCGGCTCCGATCGGGCGCTCCTCGGCATCAGCCAGTACGACCCCGATCTGTCGCCGTGGCAGTTCAACGTCTCCTCCGCGTGGGGCGAGCAACGCCGCCCCAGCGCCGCCACCGTGTTCACGGAGCGCGGCATCTACCGCCCCGGCGAGCCCGTCTACGCCAAAGCGATCGTGCGTCGGGGGCCGCTGGGCGCGCTCGCGGTGCCGCGCGGTGACTCCCTGCGCTGGAGGTTCTTGGGGCGCGAGGATGCCGTGCTCAAGGACACGACCGTCGCCCTGAGTCCCTTCGGCACCGCGGCGCTGACCTACCCGCTGGGGCCGGACCTGCCGCTCGGCGAGTATCGCGTCGTGGTGCAGACCAAGCGCGATGGCCGCTGGGGCCGCGCCGCCGACACGTGGTACCGCATCGCCGAGTATCGGCCTCCCGAGTTTCTCGTCTCGGTCGCGGCGGACAAAGCGCCGCGCTTCGCGGGCGACTCGCTCGCCGCGACCGTCGAGGCGCGCTACCTGTTCGGCGCGCCGATGGCGCGGGCGAGCGTGACCTGGTTCGCGCGTCAGCGCTCGGCGTGGCCGTGGGAGTTCGAGATCCCGAACACCGATGGCTTCACCCTCGGCGAAACCGGCTGGTGGTGGGAGGAAGATGACGAGAGCGGCACTCCCGCGAATCAGGTCGTGCAGAGCGGCGCAGATACCTTGGACGCCGCCGGCCGGTTGCGGCTCGCGCTCGTCGCGCCCGCTCCACCCAAGGGCCGGCCCGCGTGGGCGACGGTCGAGGCCACCATCACCGACGTGAATCGCCAAAGCGTCGGCGGCTCCGCCGCGGTGCTCGTCCATCCGGCGGCGTTCTACGTCGGCGCCAAGGTGGAGGGGAGCGAATACTTCTGGCAGGCGGCGAAACCCCGCAGCGTCGGCCTCATCGCCGTCACGGCCGACGGCCGCCGGCTCCCCGGCGTGGCCATTCGCGGGACGCTCATCCGCCGCGAGTGGCACCGCGTCCGCCGCACGCGCGAAGGCTACGCCGAGGACGTGGGCGAGTGGGTGGCCGACACCGTCGGGCGCTGTGCCGTGACAACCGGCGCCCAGCCGGCACCCTGCACCGTCACGCCGTCCGCCGGCGGCTCGTACACGATGCGTTTCACCGCGACCGACGCCGGCGGCCGGCCCGCCGTGACGAGCTTCCATCGGTGGGTGGTCGGCAACGACTGGGTCCCTTGGAACGACGACAGCAAGTTCAAGATGGACGTCGTCCCCGACAAGACGCGCTACAGCGTCGGCGACACCGCCACCGTGCTGTTCGCTTCGCCGTTCACGAACGCCGAGGCGTGGATCACGGTGGAGCGCGAAGGCATCATCGACCAACGTCGCTTGCGCCTCACATCGGGAACGACGACGCTGCGGCTGCCGATCACCGAGGCGTACGCCCCGAACGCGTTCGTGTCGATCATCGTCGTGCGCGGGCGCAGTGCCCCGCCGGCGGCGCCCGACGACCCGGGGCGTCCTACGCTTCGTGTGGGGTACGCCGAGCTGCGCGTCACGCCGGAGGTAAAGCGGCTCAAGGTAGACGTCCAGCCGCAGCAGCCGGAGTACCGGCCCGGCGACACCGCGCGCGTCCGGCTGCAGGTGCAGGACGCGCGCGGCATCGGCCGGCGCGCGGAGGTCACGCTGTGGGCAGTCGACGAAGGCGTGCTCGCGCTCACCGGCTACAAGACGCCCGATCCCGTCGATCTACTCTATAAGCGCCGCGGACTCGGGATGCGGCTCGCGAGCACCCTCGTCGCCGTGGCGGCGCAGGTGGTGGAAGGTGAGAAGGGCCAGCGCGCGCCCGGCGGCGGCGGCGGAATGGACGTCGAGGGCATCCTGCGCTCCCGGTTCCAGACGACGGCCTTCTTCCTGGGCTCCGTCGTGACCGACAGCGCGGGACGCGCGGTCGCGGCGGCCAAGCTTCCCGACAATCTGACGACGTTTCGCGTGATGGCCGTCGCCGTCACCGCCGGCGACCGCTATGGGAGCGGCGAGTCGCCGCTGCTCGTGACTCGTCCCCTGCTGGCTCGGCCCGCGCTGCCGCGGTTCGTGCGCGAGGACGACCGATTCAACGCGGGCGTCGTCGTGAATCAACGCCTGGGCGGCACGCCGCGCGTGCTGGTCGAGGCGCGCGGCAACGGCGTGACGCTGGTCGATTCCGCCGCGAAGACCGTCACGCTCGCAGCGGGCCGCGGCCGCGAGGTGCGCTTCGGCTTCCGCGGCGTGCCCGGCGACAGCGCGACCTACCGCTTCAAAGTGTCGAGCGGGACCGAGGCCGACGCCGTCGAGACACGAGTCCCGATCCGGCCGGCGTTCCATCCGCGTGCTTTCACCGCCGCGGGCGTCCTCGCCGACACGGCGAACGTCGAGTTCGTCTTCCCCGAGGCGCTCGATCCGGCACGCTCGCGCGTCGAGCTCTCGTTCGGCACGTCCACCCTGGCGATCGTGCGCGGCTACCGGCACGACCTCGAGATCTATCCGTACTACTGCACCGAGCAGATCGCGAGCGTCGCGCTCCCCCTGATCGCGCTCTATCAGGCGGAGAAACAGCTCGGCGGCGCGCCGGTGCTGCGGGGCGATCCGCGGCGCCAGATCGAAGACGCCGTGACCGTCCTCAGTCGCCGCCAGCGTGACGACGGGGCCATCGGGCTATGGAGCAATCGCGACTGGAGCAACGCGTGGCTCTCCGCCCACGCGGGCCGCGCGCTCCTGGCGGCGCGCACCGCCGGCATCGTCGTGAGCGACTCCGTGCTCGGTCGCCTCGCCGATTACCTGACCCGCTACCTGCGCTCCGAGCCGACCGTCTTCATCCCCGTGGCCTACTGGTACGACGACCCGCACGTGCGCCTGTCGGACCGAATGGCCGCTGCCGATTTCCTCAGCCGGCTGGGCCGCCCCGACGTGGCGACGGAGAACGCGCTGCTCGGTCTCTCCGCGCAGCTGGCCTGGGAGGACCGCGTCCTCCTCGCGGAGATCGTGGCTCGCCGGCGCCAACTCGATGACGCGCGCGCGCTGCTCGAGCCGGCGTGGCGCCAGGTCAAGATCGAGGGACGGCGGGCCACGCTGCCCGACGAAGCCAATCGCCGCTTCTATTTCTACTCGTCGGTTCGCGGCGCGGCGCGGCTCCTCAGCGCGACGCTGGCGGTGGAACCGAGCCACCCCCTCGTCGGTCCACTCGTCGAGACGGTCGTGCAGCGCGGGCGTGGAGCCGCGCAGGAGTGGTGGAACACGCAGGACTACAGCGCCGCCGTTCAGGCGCTGCTTGCCTACGAGCGGCGGCGGCGCCAGGCGGGGCCGCGGCCGGTGCGACTCGTGCAAGCCGGTCGCACGCTGCTGCAGGCGACGGCGCGCGGATCGTTTGCCGACACGAGCCTCGCCCTCACCGGCCTGCTCGAGACCCGGCCCGACGGGAAGCAGGGCCTGCGGCTCGGTCTCGAGGCGGGAGCGGCGGGCGAGCCGGTCTTCTTCTACCTGACGGTGCGCGAAGTGCCACGCGCCAAGCCCGTCACGCCGTTCGACCAAGGGATCCGCGTCGAGCGCTGGTACGAGCGCTATGATACGGGCACGCCGGTGACGTCCGCTGTCGAGGGCGACCTGGTGCGGGTGCGGTTGCGAATCACGGTGCCGGCGCAGCGCAGCTTTCTGGTCGTCGACGACGCGCTCCCCGCCGGGCTCGAGGCGGTCGATCTGTCGCTCCGCACGCAGGGTGCGTTGCCGCCCAGCGATCAGCCCGTCGAGGGAGAGCAGGAGGAGGAGCAGCCGCACGGGTGGCTGTACGGCTACTGGGAGTACGGCTGGTGGTCCCCGTTCGACTACCGCGAGCTGCGGGACGACCGGGTGGTGTACGTCGCGACGACCCTCTGGCCGGGCACGTACACGGCGACTTACGTGGCGCGGGCCACGACCCCCGGCGTCTTCATCCGTCCACCGGCGCACGCCGAGGAGATGTATAATCCCGCGGTGAACGGTCGGTCGGATGGCGGGGTATTCACCGTCACCGCGCGTCCCTGACACAATCCCGACACGCCGCCTGCAACTGCGCGAGGACCGGGAGCGTCTTACTCTCATTCAGCTGCGTCTCCCCCACCCCTTTGGAGGCCGTCCGATGAAGGTAGTCGTTCGCGTTGCAACGCTCGGCGCGCTGCTGGCCGTCGCGCAACCTGCGTGGGCCCAGTCCGCGCTGCCGCTCACGCATCCGGCCGCACCCACCAGGACCACGATCACCCCCGCCGACCTGATGACCCGTCTCTATCTCTACGCCGACGATTCGATGATGGGCCGGGCCGCGGGGACGGAATACAACCTCAAGGCCACCGCCTACATCGCCGCGGAGGTGCGGCGCATGGGTCTCACGCCGGCGGGCGACTCGGGTGGCTACTTCCAGAACGTGCCGCTCGTGAAGCGCGAGTTCGACACGCACTCGAGCCTCGCCGTGGACGGCGCGACGCTGCGACCGTGGGACGACTACGTGCCGCGCGATCCGCGGCGCGCGACCAAGACCCTGAGCGGCACGCAAGTCGTGTACGCCGGGATGTTGGGCGACAGCACCATGCTCACGCCTGACCAAGCGGCTGGCAAGTTCATCATCATCGGCGTCCGCTGCGGGCCCAATCTCCCGCCCAGCGCGCAGGTGAACCGTGGCGCACTGCTCGGCCGCTATCGCAGCGCGGCCGGCATCGCGGTCGCGAGCCTGGACTCGATGCCTCCCGGCCTCCGTGCCTTTTTCCGCGAGCCGCAGTACGCGCTGCACGATGGCGCCCAGCCGGCCGACACGATCGTGCTCCCGTCGTACGTCTACGCCACCTTCGCCGTCGCCCAGAACATGCTGGGTGCGCCGCTCGAGGGCCTGCGGGCGGGCGCCGTGGGCAAGACCGTGACCGGGTCGGTTGGGTTCAGCGAGTCTCCGGCGCCCGCGCGCAACGTCGTGGCGATCCTGCCCGGCGGTGATGCGGCGCTCCGCGGCGAATACGTGGCGATCGGCGCCCACAACGATCACGTGGGCTTCGACCACACCCCGGTGGATCATGACTCGATCCGCGCGTACAACGGCGCGGAGCGGCGCCTCGAGCAAGCGGCGCCGGGCCAGCCCGTGACCCAGGAGCAACGCGCGCAGATCCACGTCAACGTGGACAGCCTGCACCGCGGGCGCACAGCGCGGCCCGACTCGATCTTCAACGGCGCCGACGACGACGGGTCCGGTACCGTGGCCGTCCTCGAGATCGCCGAGAATTTCGCGGGCACCCGCGTGCGGCCGAAGCGGTCGTTGATCTTCGTATGGCACACGGGTGAGGAGCTCGGCCTGTTCGGCTCACAGTACTTCACCGATCATCCCACCGTGCCGCGCGACTCGATCGTGGCGCAGCTCAACATGGACATGGTGGGGCGCGGGCGGGCCGAGGACGAAACCCTCGGGGGGCCGGCGTACCTCCAGCTGATCGGCACGCGGCGTCTCTCGACCGAGCTCGGCGACCTGATCGAGACCGTCAACAAGGCGCGGCGGCAGCCGTTCGCGTTCGATTACCAGTTCGACGCGTCCGGCCATCCCGAGCAGTACTACTGCCGCAGCGACCACTACATGTATGCGCGGTACGGCATTCCGATCGCGTTCTTCACGACCGGGGGGCCACCGCGACTATCACCAGGTGACCGACGAGCCGCAGTACATCGACTACGACAAGCTCACCAACGTCGCGCAGTTCGTGCACGACGTCGCGGTGGCGGTCGCGAACCTGGATCACCGCGTGGTGGTGGACAAGCCGAAGCCGGATCCGCACGGCAACTGCGTGCAGTAGCCCAACCGCTGGTCCGAACAAACGAAGGGGCGCCGCGAGGCGCCCCTTTTTGGTCAGGGCTGCGGAGGAGGAGGTGGCGGCGTGCTACCGGAGGCACCGAGGTATTCGACCGTCCCATCGTCGTGGACGGCGAAATGATAGAAACGTCGCGCGGTGCACCCGGACGGGCAGTCACCGGATCCGACACTGTAGTCGAGCAGCACACGAGACTCGCGCACAGATCCCGCAATGTTGTTGCCATCTCCGACAACGCCGTTCGGCTCGGAAAACCTGACGCCCGTGATCCCGCGGAACAAGAGCGCGAGCGCCTGCACGTTGAGCGGCTCCGGCGGGCCGAGGGTGACGAGTACGTCGCCGTCGTGCAGGGTGGATACGCTGCCGAGCGACAGGGAGTAGCGCACGAGCAACGAATCGACGGTCGGCTCGCCTGTGGGCACTTCACGGCGCGCCAACCGCTGGACCCATGCCTCGGTCCCGAACAGCTCGAGCATCAGACTGCGGGTTGTGGGCGATGGGAACGTGTGGATTCCATATACGTCGACAACCGTGTCCCGCGCTGGCAGACCAGTGGCATTGTAGACCAGGACCAGCGCGTCGTAGTACGGTTGGGCCGCTTCGTCGGGAACGGGGATCTCGGCGTACCCGCCGGCCAGGAGATCGCGCAGCGCCAGGCGCGCAGCGTCCTCGTGGTACGCGGCGCGGAGACCCGCGGGTACCTGGGAGTCATCGACGATCGACTTGACGGAGCGCGGTGCGATGACGGCGTCACAACCGAGGACGATCGTGACAGCTACGAGCACTGACGACAGATTCTTCATGAGCGCCTCCGAGGGTTTCTTCATTATGTAGATGCGCGGGACCCGGCGGCGTCAAGAGTCGCGCTGTCGCAACAGTGGTATCTTTTCAGGATCGACAATGCCTGCCGGTTACTCTCAGCGCACGCTCGTGGAGAAGCTGGGCATCCCCCCGGGCGCTCGGATCGCCATCCTCAATGCCCCGCGGGGGTATCGAGCCACGCTCGGCACGCTCCCGGCCGGCGTGCGTGTGGCGGCGACCGCGCGCGGGCAACTCCCGTTCATTCAGTTCTTCACCAAGACGCGCAGGGCGCTCGAGGGGAGGTTCGGAGCGCTGGTGCGGGCCCTCGCCCCAGCCGGGGCCCTGTGGGTGTCGTGGCCCAAGCGCGCGTCCGGTGTGGCCAGCGACGTGACGGAGGACGTGGTGCGGGCGGTGGCGCTTGCCGCGGGCCTCGTGGACGTGAAGGTGGCCGCCATCGACGAGGTTTGGTCGGGACTGAAGCTGGTGCGGCGGCTCAAAGACCGCTGATACTTTGTGTTACAAAGTACTTGACAGCAGCTGGTCCGACCCCTACTTTCCCCCTCCATGACGGCCCCTCGGCCCCTGCATGATCGGGCGCTCGACAATCTCCAGTTCATCCGCTCTACCATGGAGCGGGCGGGCTCGTTCACGGCCGTCCCCGGCTGGGGCATGGTCGTCGTCGGGGGCACCGCGCTCGCCGCCACGTGGATCGCGCTGCGCACCTCGCGTGACGCCGACTGGCTGGCGGTGTGGCTCGGCGAAGCGGTCCTCGGCGTCGTGGTTGGCGGCGCGGCGATGGTGCAGAAAGCGCGCGCCGCGAACGATCCCCTGCTCTCGGGTCCGGGACGGCGCTTCGGTCTCAGCTTCCTGCCGCCGATCGTCGTCGGCGCATTGCTGACGATCGCGCTGTTCAGGGCGGGCCTGTTTCCGCTGATGCCCGGGACGTGGTTGTTGCTGTACGGCACGGCCGTGGCCACGGCGGGCGCGTTCTCGGTTCGCGTCGTGCCCCTCATGGGCGTGTGCTTCATGGTGCTGGGAACGGCCGCGCTATTTGCGCCGGCGCGAGCGTGGCCCTGGTTCATGGCCGCGGGATTCGGCGGCCTGAACATCGCGTTCGGAATCATCATCGCACGGAGGTACGGTGGCTAAGAGCAACGCGGCGCGGATCGCGCGCCCGGAAGCGGAGCGTCCCGTGAAGCCGAAGGTGCAACCCGCTCCGGCGGACCTCGACCGGCTGATTCACGAGCGGGTGCGGCTCGCGATCGTGAGCGCACTAGCGGTGCGCGACAGTCTCACGTTCAACGAGCTGAAGGGCTTGCTGCACACCACCGACGGTAACTTGAGCGTGCACGCTCGCAAACTCGAGGACGCGGAGTACGTGGCCTGCGTCAAATCGTTCGAGGGACGCGTGCCCAAGACCGAGTATCGGCTGACGGCTCAGGGACGGCGCGCGCTGGAACGGTATCTCGACCACATGGAGGCCCTGATCCGCGCCACCCGCGCGCGTTGACGGCCGACTCTTTTTTTGAGGATTAGCTTTGTGCAACAAAGTACTTCTCTACACGTCGGCATCATCATGGATGGCAACGGCCGCTGGGCCACGCGCCGGGGCCTGCCGCGCGGCGCCGGCCACCGCGCCGGCGCCGAAGCCGTGCGCCGCGTCGTGACCGCGGCGCCGGACATCGGCATCACCGCGCTCACGCTGTACGCGTTCTCCGCGGACAACTGGAAGCGGCCCCAGGCGGAGATCTTCATTCTCATGCGTCTGTTCGCGCGCTACCTGCAGCGCGAGGTCGCGCCCCTCGCCGAACAAGGCGTCCGCCTATCGGTGATCGGGAGACGAGACCGCCTCCCCGCCCCGTTGGTGACGGCGATCGCGGGCGCCGAGGAGGCGACGGCCGGCGGCACCAGGCTCCACGTGCGCCTCGCCGTAGACTATTCTGCGCGCGCGGCGATCCGCGCCGGTACCGTTCTCCCTGACACGGATCTCGTGATCCGGACGGGCGGCGAGCAACGCCTTTCCGACTTCCTGTTGTGGGAGAGCGCCTACGCCGAGCTGTGGTTCACGGACCGGATGTGGCCCGACTTCAGCGCCCCGGACCTCGCCACAGCCGTCGCCGACTTCCAAACACGCGAGCGCCGCTTCGGCGGGCTCCCCTCTCCAACACGGGCGGCCGTATGATCGACGCGCGGACCGGCTCAACGAAGCTGGGTCTCGAGATCCTCACCGCCGGGCTCGCCCTCGGCGTGCTCGGTGACGTGCTGCTGCGCGCCATGCCCTGGGGTCTGAACGTCACGCTCTGCGCCCTGGCGCTGGCCGGCGCGGGCACGCTGCTCGTGCGCCGCCACGGCGTCACGCCCGGCCCCGACGCGCCCTGGCTGGCGCTCACCGTCATCCTGCTCGGGGCGGCGTTCATGCGGCGCGACGCGGCCGTCCTCGCCCAGTTCGACGTGATCGCGATGATCATCGCGCTCGCGCTTGGCGCCGCCAGCCTTCAGGGCGCGCGTCTCGCGGCGCTGCGCCCCCTCGAATACTTGCGAGACGGCATCATAGCGGCAGGCGGGACGGTCACCGGCGGTTTTCTGCTCGTGGGACACGACATCGACTGGCGCGAGATTCCCCGGCAAGAAGGACAAGGGCGCCTCCGTCACGCGCGGGCCGTGGGCCTCGGCGTCCTGCTGGCGGCCCCCCTGCTCGTGGTGTTCGGCGCGTTGTTCGCGTCCGCGGACAATGTCTTCGCCAACGTCGTGCGCAACGTGTTTGCCTTCGACCTCGACGACGTGGCGTCGCACATGATCCAGATCGGGGTTTGGGCGGCGCTCACCGCCGGCTACCTGCGCTGGAGCCTCGTTGCGCGGCCCGACGCGCTCCCCGCCCCGGCGACGGCGAGCGCCACGGGCATCATACCGGTAGGCACGGCCCTCGGCCTCGTGAACCTGTTGTTTCTGGTGTTCGTCGTCGTCCAGCTGCGCTACTTCTTCGGCGGCGCGGCGCTGGTCGAGGAAACGACGGGACTGACGTATGCGGAGTACGCGCGCCAAGGCTTCTTCCAGTTGATGGCGGCGAGCGGCCTGGTCCTGCCTGTGCTGATGGGCGCCGACCACCTCGTGCGCGGCGAGACCGCCGCGCACCTGACGATGTTCCGGCGGCTGGCGAGCCTGCTGCTCGTCTTACTCGCGGTCGTCATGGCGTCGGCGCTGCAGCGCATGCGCCTCTACGTCGGCGCGTTCGGGCTCTCCGAGGACCGGCTCTACGCCACGGCGTTCATGGTCTTGCTGTTCGGCATTCTCGCGTGGTTCGGCTGGACGGTGTTGCGCGGTCGAGGCCGGCCCTTCGCCTTCGGAGTGCTGATCCAGGGCTTCACGGTCCTCGCCGGCCTGCACGTCCTGAATCCAGACGCATTCATCGTGCGGACAAACCTGAGCCGGGTCGAGGGCTCGTTCGACGCCAAATATGCGCTGTCATTGCGTGCCGACGCCGTGCCGCCGCTGCTCGAGGCGTTACCCACCCTCGACCCGTCAAGCCAATGCGCGATCGCGACCACGCTCCTGAAACGCTGGCCCCCGCATTCGGGCGCCGACTGGCGCACCTGGAACTGGAGCCGCGGCCGCGCTCGCCGTCTCGTCACGCAGCAGGCAGACGCGCTGCGCGCCCTGAACTGTCCCCCAGACCATTCCTCTTCGGAGTGATCCTATGGTCACCGATGGTCTAAACCCGGTCACGGTGCTCGCCTTCGTGGGCGCTGTCCTCTGTGGCGGCGCGCTGGCTGTGGCCTACGTCGTCGCGCGTATCATCGGACGAACGTCACTCGCCAAGGCGGCGCTGGTCCTTGGAGCTATGGGTGCGGGCGCATACGTCCTGCTGTTCGGCATCGCATCCATCACCAGTCGCAATCGAGTGCTCGCGCCCGGCGAAGAAAAGCACCTCTGCGAAGTGGACTGCCATCTCGCTTATTCGGTGGCCAGGGTGAAGACCGAGACGCTGCCGAGCGGTGCAGCCCGTTACACGGTGACCGTGAAGGTGCGCTTCGACGAAGAGACGATCTCGCCTCGCCGCCCCAAGGACGCCGCGCTCTCACCCAACAGCCGCTTTGTGGCATTGATCGACGCCGCGGGGAACGTCTATCCGGGATCCACTGAGGGCTTGAAGCGCCGCCTCATCCCGGGAGAGTCGTACACGACGGACATCGCGTTCGAGGTGCCGACCGCCGCCCAACGCGTGCACCTCATCCTGCGAAACGACGACTTCGAGACGCACTTCATCATCGGGCACGAGAACAGCTTCTTGCATGGAAAGACAACGTTCGCGCTCGGTGCTTAGTATGAGACCGGTCACCGGCGTAACGACCTGGGCCCTCGCGCTCGCGTTTCTGGCCGGCTTCGCGGGCGGCGAGAGCCTGAGCGTCCTCCTCGTGGCGCTCAGCGCCTGGCTACAGAGCTGTGCCGCCCCCCACAAGCCGTGGCGTTGGGCGACCCTCACCCTAGCCGCGTGGGCGGCGGGCAGTGTCGTCGTGATGCTGATCGTGCATGCGGGCGTCGACCGCTACTTCGACGTACCCGATGCGACGGCATCGAGCCTCACGGTCCTGGCTGCCCTGTCTGCAGCGTATCTCGGCGCCCTCCTCGCGTGGGTGGCCGGAAGACTGGCGCGAGAACGCTAGATTGGAGGCATGAGCCTCCGCATCACGCAAGTCGACGCCTTCACCGACCGCCCGTTTGCGGGTAACCCCGCCGCCGTCTGTCTGCTCCCCACCGCGGCGGACCCGCGCTGGATGCAGGACGTGGCGCGGGAGATGAACCTCTCCGAAACCGCGTTCCTCGTCCCTCAAGACGACGGCTTCGACCTCCGCTGGTTCACTCCGGCCGTCGAGGTCGACCTGTGCGGGCACGCGACGCTCGCGAGCGCGCACGTGCTGTGGGCCGACGACCACCTGGCGGCGGGAGCCCAGGCGCGGTTCCACACGCGCAGCGGGCTGCTCACCGCAGACCGCCGCGGCCCCTGGATCGAAATGAACTTCCCCGCGACCCGTGCCGAGCCCGCCATGCCACCGCCCGGACTCGCCGCCGCTCTGGGCGTGACGCCGCGATTCGTGGGGCGGAGTCGGTTCGACTACCTGCTCGAGGTGGACGGAGAGGAGATCGTGCGCGGGTGCAAACCCGATTTCGGCGCCCTCGCCGGCGTGGACGCGCGCGGCGTCATTGTCACCAGTCGCGCCGCCGCCTCGTCATATGACTTCGTGTCGCGCTTCTTCGCGCCTCGCGCCGGCGTGAACGAGGATCCCGTGACGGGCTCGGCCCACTGCGCGCTCGCGCCGTACTGGACGGCCAAGCTCGGGCGGCCGGACCTCGTCGGCTACCAGGCCTCCGTGCGCGGCGGCACGGTGCGGGTGCGCCTGCAGGACGACCGCGTGATGCTCGGCGGCCAGGCCGTCACGGTGTTGCGCGGTGAGCTCACGGCGGGCAATATGGGCGGCAAGGAGGCAGCGCAAACATGAGAGAGATCCGTACCACCGCCGACATCCACGCCGCGCCGCAGCGGGTCTGGGAGGTCCTGGGCGACCTCAACGCGTACAAAGACTGGAATCCCTACATCACGCGCGCCGAGGGTGGCGTCGAGGTTGGTGGCACCCTCACGTTGCGACTCGAGCTGCCGGGTGGTGAGGCGCTCACCGTGCAGCCGGTCGTCCTGGAGGCGGAAGAGCCCCGCGAGCTGCGTTGGCTGTGGGCGAAAGGGTTCAGCGGCATCTGCGACACGGAGCAATGCTTCGTCCTCGTCCCCAAGGGCGAGAATCGGACCCACGTGATCCACCGGATCACGTGCACCGGCCTCGCCCTGTCGTTGCCGGGGATCGGTCCCGCGACGAACGCGCGGCTCGAAACCAACTTCCGTCAGGGGCTCGAGGCGATGAACCGCGCCCTCAAGTCCCGCGCGCAGGGGGGCAAGGGCCCGGGCCTGTGATCGACGGCCGACGGACCCGCATTATCGGCTATCTCTGCGCGCTCGGCGCGGGCGCCACTTGGGGCACGACGGGTCCGCTCTCCACCGGACTGTACGCCCTCATGCCCGCGACCAGCATCGGATTCTGGCGGGTGCTCATCGGCACCGTCGTCCTCGCCGCCTGGGGACTGCTGTTCCGTCGCGACCTGTTTCGCGCCGACGCGCGGGGCTGGCTGCTGGTCGGCTTGGGGGGCGGCGCGCTGGTGGCGCTGTTCGAGATCGCGTATCAGTTCGCCATCGCCGGAGCCGGCGTGGCCGGTGCCGCGGCCATGCTCTACACGGCGCCGGTGATCGTGGCCGTGCTCGCGCGCGTCATCTTGAAAGAAGCGCTGACCCCTCTGCGCGTGGCGCTTGCTTTGATCGTCATGGCGGGCGTGGCCTTGACGGTCACCGGCGGCAGCAACACCGGAGCCGAAGCGGCGCGCACCGGCATCGCGGCGGGTATCGCCGGCGGCCTGCTCTCCGCCCTCAGTTATGCATTCACGACGCTGATGGCTCGGTACGCCGTACCTCGCTACGGCGTCGTGCGCGTGCTTTTTCTCGAAGCGCTCGGCGGAGTTCTGATCACGGGACTGGTGCTTACCGTCTGGGGTCGCCCACCCGCGCTGCCGCCTTCGCCCGCCGCGTGGCGCGGTCTCCTCGGCCTCGCCGCCGGCTCGGTACTCGCCGCGAACTTCCTGTTCTTCGCCGCCGTCAAGCGGATCGAGGCGGCGCCCGCCGCGGTCGCCGCGACGATCGAGCCCGTCGTGGGCGCTCTGCTCGCGTTCCTGCTCTTTAGCCAGCACCTCACGCCGCTGGGCGTGATCGGCCTGCTGATGGTGGTGGGTGGCGTGGCGACGGGGTACCTGAAGGAAGGCGCGGCCGAATCCACCTGAACCGTGGGCGAGGACCACGTGCGAGTGTAGGGGCACGGCATTGCCGTGCCCCTACGTTTTCAGAACACGAATTCCACGCCCAACCGCAGCATCCGCGGCGGCCCGTAGGCGAACAGGGGCTGGGTGTAGTCCCGCGCGGCAGCGAGGAAGAGTGGGAACAGCTCACTGTGTCCCTCGATGAGCCCGTTCCCATCCACGTCGGCGAACGCCCGGTAACGCGGCGACTCGTAGGGAATCGCCTCGGGATGCGCCCGGTAGGCCCGCTCGGCGAGCGAATCGATCTCCTGCGCGCCCATGTCGGGCTCCCCCGTGTCGCGGCGCACGGATTCCACGTTCCGGCGGTTCAGGAGATTGCGCGCGTCCAGGTACACACTCCCCCGCCACCGCCCCACCCGCAACGGCCGCCGCAGCAGCATGTCCACGGTCAAGAGCGGCGGGAGGCGGTGGCTATTCGGTAGCCCGATCAGGGTGTCGCCCGTCAGGTTCGTCATCGTGAACGGCAGGCCCGAGCTGAAGCGCACGATCGCGGCCGCCTCGAAGCCGCGGAACGGGCGGGGACCGAGGCTGTCGGGCACCCGTCCCTGGCCGATCACGGTCACACTGTGGCGCCGGTCGTAGTCGAGGGGGAACTCGACGCGGGCAGGATTGATCGTGTCGCCCGTCGGGCCGATACGGATGCGTCGCACCAGGTCGAACGCGTTGGTCGCGGTCCCCGTCGCCGACTGCAGCGTATACGCTAGGCGTACGCCCCAGAAATCCACCAAGGGACGGTCGAAGATGGCCTCAGCCCCTTTCACGTTCCCGAAATCGAGATTGCCGAAGATCGTCGAGTCGGCCTCGACGCCAAGCGGCACGGATGCCACGAGGCCGTCGAGCAGCTTGTTGAAGACATTCACGCGCACCGAAGTGTTGGCCGTGGGGCGGGCGCGCACGGAGAATTCGTATTGGGTCGCCTGCTCGAAGCCGAGATTGGGATTGCCGCGCCGGAACCGCCCCGTGCGCAGCGTGTCGTCGAACGCGGCGTCGACCAGATACTGGAAGTCGGGCGCCTGGGAGAAGCGACCCCAGCTCACGACGACCGTGGCGCCCTTCAGCACGGTCGAGAATCCGAACCGCGGGTTGATGCTGCGCCGGGCCCCGAGGTGCGTGCCGGGAAGGCTCGCACCCGGGTCGAACTGGTCGTAGCGCAAGCCCACCGTGACCACGAAGTCGCTGCCGTGCACCTGCGCTTCGACGTAGCCCGCCGCGGACGTGGGTGAGAAATCGGACGCCACCGGCGGCGGCACGCTATCGCCCACTGGCAGATAGCCGAGCACGCGCTGGAATGTCCGCACGCGCTGCCGCGAGACTTCGCCGCCGAAGTACACATCGGTGTTGGGCCCGCCGACGCTGAAGTCGGCCTGCCCGCGCAGCTCGCGATACCGATTCCAGGCGAGGTCGCCGTTCGAACCGGCGCCGAGGAAGAATGCCGGCACGCCCCACGGTGAGCGGTCGCTGAAGTCGGGTGGTGGCAGGCCGGGGATCGGACCGTCCACGCCGGCCGTGTCCTGTGCCCGCGCAAGGTCCTCGCCCACGAATCGGAACGTCCTGCCGGTGATCGCCCCGAAGCGGTAAGGCGGCTGCTCGGTGAGCGTGCCACGGAGGAAGTCGCGCGTGAAGTAACCGGCGCGCAGGTCTGCGGTGAGGGTGTTGGTCACCCGCTGCAGATGCCCGCTGAGCAGGTCGCCCGTCACGCGCCGCGCCGGCGCCCAGCGGTCGTCGTACTTGTACGCCGGAGCGTACAGGAGGCGCTGATCCACCGAGCGCAACGCGAACAGGCGCAGCGTATGCGGCCCGCCGAGCGGCACGCGCAGCTTCATCGCGGCATCGTAGCGCTCACCGCTATTGTGCGGCAGCAGCGCGGGGTTCTCGTTGCGAGGATCCCGCGCGTCCGGGGGCGGCGGAGCGTTCACCGGATCGGCGTCGAGCCGGCCCTCGGCGTCGAGGACGGCTACGAGGCCGGCGCCCCCGCCCAGCGGGCCATCGACGCTGACGACGCTGCGGTCGAGCCCGAGGTCGGCCGAGCCCCACAGGGGGCGGTCGCTCTCGAAGGCCGCGCGCCCTGTCCAACGCTCGCCGCCGTCGCGCGTGACGACGTTGATCAGCCCGGACAAGGCCTGCCCGTATCGGGCCGAGAAGCCGTTGGTGACGAGCGACGCCTCAGTGAGAATATCGGGCGGAATGCGCACGCCCAGGGGTCCGGTGGACGCGTCGAGCTGGTTCTTCACGCCGAGGCCGTCGAGCACGAATGCCTGTTGGCCCAGCCGTCCGCCGCGGTAGCTCTCGCCCACGGCCCCCGCCGACAGGGCGACGGCTTCGTCGAGCGTGGTCACCGGGAAGCGACGCAGCTCCTCACCGCTGATGCGCTGCACCGTCGCGACCTGGGCGGGATCGAGGATCGAGTCGGCGTACGCCTCGACGACGACCGGCCGGTCGATCGTGTACACGTCGACGCTGAAGTTCACGAGCGAAACCTGGCCCGCGCGCACCAGCACGCTGTCACGCCGCACCGTCTCGAAGCCGATGGCGCGCAGGGTGACGAGGTGCCAGCCGCTCCGCGCCTCACGAATCCTGTAGAAGCCCGCCGTATCGGTCAGCGCGAGCCAGCGGCCGTCCAAACCAACTTGCGCACTAACGATCGCAGCGCCATCGCGCTGGCGGACGTGGCCCGTGATCGAGCCGTTCGTCTGAGCGGCGAGCGCCGTCGGCAGGGCGGCCAGCGCGAGCACGGGAATGGCCCGCGCCTTCACGGCACCTCCAGGAGCCACAGGTCGGAGCTGCCGTTCACCCACACCTCGGCCGTGAGGCGCGTGCCGTCCGGGCCGAACGCGGGCCGCCGGAAGCGGAACGTGGTGTCGCCGAGCACCGTATCGGCACCGGTCGCCAGGGTCACGACGTGGAGCTCGCCACCGCGGTCGACCTGCATCGGCCCGTTCAGGGAGTCCACAGCGTAGGTCACATCTCCGCCCACGACCGCGACGAGGCGGCCGTTCGCGAACCCCACGTCGCGCGCGATGCCTGTGGGCGCGAAGTCGTGCACGGTGTCGGTCTGACCGGTCGAAAAGGCGTAGCGGTACACGCGGGAATCGCCGTTCCGCGTGAAGTAGATCGTGTCGCTCGTCGCGCCCACCGTGACGGAGGACGCGCTGTCCGTCGTGGGCACAACGGCGAGGACGGGGGCCGCCCCCGCGAGGTCCAGCGTGACGATTTCGATCCCTGTGCGCACGGTATCGAGCGCGCAAAAACTGCACAGTCGCGGATATACGACGTCCTCCCCGAGGTACACGAGGCGCGTCGGGCTCAGCCAACGAATGTGCGAAACGCCCTGATGCGCACGCCCTGACGGGGCCACGTATGCGATCGTCAGTAACACGCGCACGCGGTTCGGGTCCTCCAGCGGGGCAACTACGAGGGCCTGCGCGTCTGGTGCGACCGCGCGCCCTGGGAAGCGATGGGCTCTCGACCGTACGTATGCGATCCGGCCGTCGCTTGCGACCGCCGCCTCGTCAAATACGTCGATCGAATCGTTGGCCGTCGTCGTCCCGCAGACGTAGCGGAAGATCCCACCGCCGCCAGGCGGCATCATGGCGAAGCAGCGGTCTTCGTCCGCCCGGTCGAGCCGCTCGGCAGTGTAGAGAATGCCGCCGCCCTCCGCTCCCCCCTGGGGGAGCCATGTTGCGGCGGCGTCCACGCCAGCATTGAACGTGAGGCGCGCAACGGGCCCTGGGTCGAGCGGACCATCCGGCCCGTACCGCGCTGGCCGAAACGGCGCCCCGTGCTCGCAGGCGGCGAGGAGGGCGGCAAGCAGAACGACGCGGCGCGCAGTCATGCTGACGGTGCCTCGAATCTAGCTTGGCCTTGGGCGCCGCAGTAAGGTTTCAGCATGTCACGGCGCGTCCGCATTCTGTGCATCGCCCTCGCCATCACGGCCGCCGCCGCCACCGCAGTCGCGGTGTGGATCGCGACGCCGCTCCCGCCGGAGCTCGCCGCGCCCGGGCCCATCCCCTCCATCACACTCCTCGACCGTTCCGGTGTCGTCCTGCGGACGACGCGCGCGCCCGATGGGACGCGCGGCGGATTCATCCCGCTCGACGAAATCGATCCGAAGCTGTTGCAGGCATTCCTCGCCATGGAAGACCGCAGATTCTACGAGCACGGCGGCGTGGAGCTCCGGGCCCTGGTGCGCGCGCTGCGCGACGACGTGCGAGCCGGCCACGCGATCGCCGGTGGGTCCACGATCACGATGCAGCTGGCGCGGCTACTCCGAGGAACCCCGCGCAGCGCCGCAGGCAAGTTGAGTCAGATCCTGTGGGCCTGGCGGCTCGAGGCGCACCTCGACAAGCAGCGCATCCTCGAACTGTACCTGAATCGCGTCCCCCTGGGCCAGGGCGCCTCCGGCGTCGCCGCGGGCGCCGCGCTGTACTTCGCTGCCGACGCGCGCGAGCTGAGCCTCGGGCAGGCGGCGATGCTCGGCGCCCTGGCGCGTGCGCCGTCGCGCGACAATCCGCTCGCCGCCCCCGAGCGGGCGCGGGCACGACGCGCCCTCACGCTGCGCCGCCTGGTCGAGCTGGGCTTCGCCCGCCCCGCGGACGCCGATCGCGCCATCCGAGAGCCGCTCATCGCCCGCGATCGCCGCCCGGGATTGTTTGCCGCACCGCACTTCACGACCCATGCGCTGCAGGAGCGCGGCGCCCCGGTGGATGGCACATGGCGCACCACACTCGACCTCGGTCTCCAGACCGCGCTCGAGGCCGAGGTTCGGCACACCGTGGACGTGTTGCGAGATCGCGTGGTCGCCCACGCGGCCGTCGTGGTGTTGGACAACCCGACGGGTGAGGTGTTGGCCTGGGTCGGCTCGCCGGACTTCTGGGCCGATACCGCCGGCCAGGTCGACATGGTGGTCTCACCGCGGCAGCCGGGATCGGCGCTCAAGCCGTTCCTGTACGGGCTCGCGCTGGACCGCGGCTACACCGCGGCATCGGTGCTCCCCGACTTGCCCCACACCTACCGGACGACGCTTGGCCCCTACCGTCCCCGCAACTACGACCGCCGCTTTCACGGGCCGGTGCGCGCGCGCGAGGCGCTGGCCAGCTCCTACAACATTCCCGCCGTCGAGCTGGCCGAGCGCCTCGGCATCGGCAGCCTGTACCGGACCCTCCATCTGGCCGGCTTCGCTTCGCTCGACCACGGCGCCGAGTACTATGGGCTTGGGCTGGCGCTGGGCAACGGCGACGTCACGTTGCTCGAGCTCGCGAACGGCTACCGCTCGCTCGCGAACGGTGGGATGTGGACGCCGGTGCGCTGGAGGGCGGACGCCCCCGCGGGGGAGACGCAGCGCGTCATGTCGACGGGCGCGGCCGCGCTGGTGCTCGACATGCTCAGTGACCCCGTCGCGCGCGTGCCGGCGTTCGGCCTCGAGACACCGCTCGATTTCGCGTTCCCCACAGCGGCCAAGACCGGCACCAGCCGCCACTTCACCGACAACTGGGCGGTCGCGACGACGGGACGGTTCACCGTCGCGGTGTGGGTCGGAAACTTCAACGGGCGGCCGATGCAGGGCGTGGGCGGAATCACCGGAGCGGGGCCGCTGCTCCATCGCGCCGTGCTCCTCACAGCGCGAGCGTATCCCCCCGGTGTCCTGCCGACGCCGCCCCAGGCCGGCGCGGTGGCGCTGCGGGTCTGCCGCCTCTCAGGGCTCCGCGCGACACCCGATTGTCCCCAGACGCTCGAATGGTTCCTCCCCGGGACGGAGCCGAACCGCGACTGCGACTGGCACGTGGGCGGACGTGTGGTGCTGCCGGCCGAGTACGCTGAGTGGGCCGCGACCTCGCTCATGCAGACCGACTCCAGCGCCGGCTTCCACATCACCAGTCCTCAGGATGGCGACAGCTACGGCGTGCCGGTCGGCGTGGACGCGCGCTACGCCACGCTCGCGCTGCGCGCGGCCGGCGGCGCCAGCGAGCTCGGCGTCCGCTGGTTCGTGGACGGGCGGGAGACGCGGGAACCGCGCTGGCGTCTCACGCCGGGGACGCACACGATTCGGGCTGAAACCCCGCGGGGTGAGCGCGCGGAGGTTCACATCGAAGTGCGGTGACTCTACGTTGCGGGTCTGGGCTTGAGGACATTCAAGACCAGCTCCAGTGCGACGAGCCACAACCCGCCGTACAGGAGTGGAGGAAGCACCGTCGTGTCGCGGCCATACGCCAGCAGGGCCCACCGGCCCAGCTCATAGCACCACAGGCCTCCGGCGAACCAGCCCAACAGGCGCACCAGAAAACCGGTGGCGGTTTCGATACCCGGCACCCTGAGCAGCAGCACATCGACCCAGTAGCCGACGTACGTGAACGCGAACGCCAGCGTGAAGTCGTCGAGCAGATCCCAGCCCACAGCGCCCTGGCGCGGCAGCGTGAGGAAGAACACCAGCGCGAGCGGCAGCGCCAGGAGCGTGTTCCGGGTGAGCGCTTTCACTTGAGATAGCCCTCCAACCAGTCGAGGACGGTACCCCACCAGATACGCCGATTGCGCGGGCGCAGCACCCAGTGCCCCTCGTCGGGGAAGTAGAGGAACTTCGCGGGGACGCCCAATCGTTTCGCCGCCGTGAATGCCTGGTACCCTTCCGACAGATCGACGCGGTAGTCGAGCTGCGAGTGCACGATGAGCATCGGCGTCTTCCAGTGCTCGACGAAGTTCAGCGGGTTCCACTGGCGGTAGAGATCGCGGTTCGCGTACGGATTGCCGCCGAATTCCCAGTCGGTGAACCACAGCTCCTCGGTGCTGCCGGCCATACTCACCGTGTTGAACACGCCGTCGTGGTCCACCAGCACCTTGAAGCGGTCGCTGTGCCCCGCGATCCAGTAGACCATATAGCCGCCGTACGACGCACCCGCCGCACCCATCCGCGTCGAGTCGACGTACGGCAGCCGCGCGACGACGTCGGCTCCCTTCACGACATCCTCGTAAGGGTAGTCGCCCCAGTGCCGCGAGATCGCGTCGGTGAACTTCTGACCGTAGCCGGTGGAGCCGTGGAAGTTCACCGCGGCGATTACGAGCCCGCGCGAGGCGAACATCTGGAAGTTCCAGCGGGCGCCCCAGGAATCGGTCCACGCGCCCTGCGGCCCGCCGTGAATCAGGTACACCAGCGGGTAGCGCTTCCCGGCGGCAAAGCCGGGCGGCTTCTGCAGCCAGCCGAACACCGAGTCGCCCAAGGCGCCGACGAAGCCGAACTCCTCGAGCGACGGCAGGTCGAGCGTCGCGACCGCAGAGTCGTTCTGGTGCGACAGCGGCCTGCCGGCGAGCCAGATCTCCGCAGGCTCGGTGTTGCTCTGATGCAAGTACGCGAGCGTGCGCCCGTCCGGGGCGACCTGGACGTTGGTGTTGACACCGCGCGATACGACGACGGAACGATGGAAAGACGGAATGTCGATGCGGTACACGTTGTCGCGCCCACGCTCTTCAACGACGGCATATACGCACGTGGAGTTCGGACACCACGTGTAGGAGCCTGCGGAGAGCGTCCAACCAGCGGTTGCGTCGACGCCGTTCCCACTTTCCGTCATTCCATCTTTCCGCCGCAGCAGCAGCAACCGCAACCGATCGGCCTCGAACCCCGGCCGCTCCATCGACAGGTACGCCAGCCACTTGCCGTCGGGTGAGTAGCGCGGCGTGTTGTCGGCCCCGGGCGCGGTGGTGACCGCTCGCATCGCGCCGCCATCCGGACTCAGCACGTACACGTCCACGTTGGTGTTGTCGGCGACGCCCGAGTCGCCGTGCATCGCGACCGCGACTTCGCGTCCATCCGGTGAGACCGCCACGTCGCCGTCCCCGCTCGTGGCGATCGTCGGCACGTCGTGGTCCACGGGCGTGACGTCGGTCGCCGTGCCGGTCGCCACGTCGACCCGGAACACGTGCTGCCTCTTGCCCGCGCGGAACTCGTCCCAATGACGCCACAGCAGGCCCGTCCAGATGCGCGCGTCCGTGGGATAGGCGCCGTTGCGGCGGTCGATTTCCTGGTCCGCGGGCCACTTGATGTCGCTCACCACCACCAGGCCGGCGCCCCCGGGGAGCCACACCGGATCGGAGGCCCCGTCCGGCAGGCTCGACAACTTGCGCGCGTCGCCGCCGCCGATCGGCAGCAGCCACACCTGCGCTCCACCCTCGCGGGTCGAGATGAATGCCACCGTCTTGCCGTCGGGCGACCAGCGCGGCTGGCGGTCCGACCCCGGGCCGCCGGTGAGCTGGCGGGTGCGGCCTGTGGAGACGTCGGCCACCCAAATGCGCGCGACGCCGCGGTTGTCCTGTAGCGACGGCGTGGTCACGGTGTAGGCGACCCACTTGCCGTCGGGCGAGAGCTGCGGATCGCTCACGTTTTTCAGGGCGATGAAGTCGTCGAACGTGATGGCTCGTCGTTGAGCCGCGAGGGAAGGGGCAAGGGCAAGACACGCGAGCAGCAAGACGGAAGTGCGCATTAGAACTCCGGATGAGTCATGATGGCGCGCACCAGCTCGTCGTACACCTTGGAGTCGGGCGTCACCGCGCCGCTCTCGTCGGTGTGGACGTTCCACGAGCACAGCTCGTTCAGCGCCGTAGCCTCCTCGTACGTCAGGTGCAGCAGGTGACCGTTGCCGTCGCGCTTCGCGCCGTCGAGCACTTGCTTCAAGACGTCGGGCAGGTGCTTGGCGCTGCGGATGGCGTCGTATTGCTGTCTGGTCACGGTGAGATCCATGCGCTAATGTTGGTAGCTTCGGCGCCGCCCGCAACCGGGCGCAGGATCCCACAGCCCGGAGTCCGATGCCTCACACTGCGTTTCTCGCGACCGGCTTCCACGTGCCCGCCCGCGTCGTCACCAACGACGACCTCGCGAAGATCATGGACACATCGGACGAGTGGATCGTCCAGCGCAGCGGCATCAAGACGCGTCACTGGGTGTCGGACGGCGATACCGGCGTCTCGCTGGCGCGCGAGGCGTCGCTCCAGGCGCTCGGTCGGGCCGGTCTCGCGCCCTCCGACATCGACTGCATCATCTATTGCACGTGCACACCCGATCACTTCGAGCCGGGGAACGGCGTCTTTCTGCAGCGCGAGCTGGGGGTCACGGACATTCCCGCCGTCGACGTGCGCAACCAATGCAGCGGCTTCATCTACGGGCTGTCGATCGCGGACGCGTGGATCCGCACCGGGCAGTACGCGCGCATCCTGCTGGTCGGCGCCGAGGTCCACTCGCGGGGGCTCGACAAGACGACCCGCGGGCGCGACACCGCGGTGCTGTTCGGCGACGGCGCGGGCGCCGTCGTGCTCGGCCCGACCGACGACGCGGGACGAGGCGTCCTGTCGACGCACATCTTCGCCGACGGCCGTTACGCCGAGAAGCTGTGGGTGGACGGGCCAGGGCTGGCGCACGACCCCTATGTGAGTGTGGAGATGTTGGAGCGGGGCCTGCATCGCGCGGTGATGGAGGGACGCGACGTGTTCAAGTTCGCGTCCGTGAAGATGCCGGAATCGGTCGCGATCGCCCTGAAGGCCAATCGTCTCACTCCCACCGACGTCAAACTGCTGATTCCCCACCAAGCGAACCTGCGGATCATCGAGATGGTGCAAAAGGCGACGGGCCTGCGCGACGATCAGGTGTACGTCAACATCCAGCGCTACGGCAACACGACGGCCGCCTCGATCCCCATCGCGCTCGACGAAGCGCTGGCCGAGAAGCGACTCGGGCGCGGCGACCTGCTCGTGATGACGGCGTTCGGCTCCGGTTTCACGTGGGGGAGCGCCGCGATTCGCTGGTAGCCTCTAACCGCCCGTCCGGCCCGCTGGTACCTTAGCCCGCGTGCAGGTCGTGAGGATGGCGGATGCAAGCTCCACGGTGTCGCCGAACGTGGTTGGTCGCGCAGCTCGTCTTGCTGGGAAGCCTCGCGTGCGACCGGCGGCCGGCCATCGTCGGGACTACCTACTGGGACCCGTCCCCTAATGTGATCGACGTGGTGCGCGAGGAGGTCGGGCGCTGGCCGGGCGGCGCCCCCGCGGCGATCCGTAAGCCCGCTTCGTACCTGGGCACGCATGCAGAGCGCGAGGTGGATGGCGCCGCCCAACTCACGAGGCTGCCCGGGGTCGTGGCGGTCGTCGGGCACCAGGACAGTCGTACCACCCTCCTCGCGGCACCCGTGTACCACGAAGCTCGCGTTCCTCTGGTCGTTCCGACCGCGACGAGCCGGGCGATCGGCGTCGCGAGTCCCTGGATCTTCCCGCTGGCCCCGAACGATTCTCAGGAAGGAGTGTTCATCGCCGAATTCGCCACTCGCAGATTGGGCGCGAAGGCCATCGCCCTCCTGTATGACAATGACGAATACGGGCGCGGTCTGCGGGACGGTGTGCAGGCGGCGCTCGCGACCGCCGGCACGTCGCTCAGCGCGGAGGCACCGATCGGCGCGATCTGCGAGCCCGGCGGTGGCAGTGACGCGTCCCTCGCGCTCGCGACGCCGAGCCGGCACCCTCCCGATCTCCTCGTAATCGCCAGCCGCCCGCGCGATGCCGGCTGCATCGTCCGGCAGGTGCGCCGGCGAATCCCCGCGCTTCGCTTCATCGCCAGCGATGCCGTGGAGATCAGCGATAGCCTGCTCGACGCGATGGGCGCAGGGTCGGCAGCGACGTACTTCGTAGCGTTCTGGTACAGCGGCCTCACGGACGAGCGTTCGGCGGCGTTCACGAGCGCTTACCGTCGAATCGTAGGCACGGCACCGAAACCCGGAGTCGCGATGCATTACGATGCCCTCATGCTGGTGATGCAGGCGGTGCGTGACGCCGGACCGAGCCCCAAGGCGATCCAGGCCTACCTCACCCAGCTCGGGAAGTCCCGTCCCGCGTATCAAGGCGTCACCGGATCGATTATGTTCGGCCCCGAACGGCACCGGCCACTCTACATGCTGCGGGTCCGTAACGGCGCAGCGAGCGCAGTCTCCGTCCCGTGAGGCGCTCGCTCACTCTGCGCGGTACCCTGCGCCTGCTCGGCCTGGGCGCAATGGGCTACGTCGCCATCATCGCGGCCATCATCGCGGGTCGGCTCGGCCCGACCGCCATCGGTCTGCGGCGCTACAGCGAGCGCATGCTCGCAGGGTACAACGGCATGCGCGTCCGCACGTTGGCGTTTCATACGACGATCGACGACATCCACCCGCTGCTCATTGCCGTCGCGCGGGGCGGACCGCCCGACCCCTTACGACCTCGCCTGACGGCGCTCCGAGAGCGCGTGGACTCCCTCTCCACGAAGGAGAGTGGCGTCCCGGAGATCGCGGACATCCCGAGTGAAATGCGCGTCCAGTTTGCGGCGGGCAGCGTCGAGCAGTCTGAGCTCGAGGTGGCGCTGACGGAGGCGCTCGCAAACCTCGAGCTGGGACGAGCCGCCGTCGCGACGCGCCGGCTCGAAGCGGCGGACTCGATCGCCGGCCTCCTCGACGAGCACGTGGCCGAGGCGCAGCGCCTCGGTCTCATCGACCTAATCCGGCGCGAGAGCTCGCTGGCCGACGCCACCACCGCGAGCCTGCGCGCCATCGGGGGATGGCTCGGGCTCGGCATCGTCTTGGCCCCGTTTTTCGTGGTCTTCCTGCGGCGGCGCTTCTATGATCCGCTCTCGCAGCTGGACCGCGCCCTCGTCCGCGTCGCGCATGGCGACCTCGAGGGGATGATCCCCGTCCTGCGCCAGGACGAGCTGGGGCGGTTGAGCGGTCACTTCAACGAGACGACGGCGATGCTGCGCCGCCGAGCCGAGGAGACGCGGCGCCACGCCCAGGCGGCACTACGGGAGAGCGAGGAGCGCTACGAGGCGATCGTCGAGTTCGCGCCGCTCGGCATCGCCGTCGTGGACGCCGAGGGACGGTACGTGCACGCGAACCCGGCGTTGGAGCGCTTCCTGGGCTATTCCGAAGACGAACTCCGTGCCATGCGCTTCACCGACGTCACCCTGCCGGCGGACGTGGCGCTGACCAAGGATCTCTTCTCGGAAATGCAAAAAGGCGCGCGTGACCGCTTTCAGGTCGAGAAGCGCTACAGGCGCAAAGACGGCACGGTTGCGTGGGGCCGGCTCATGGTGGCCGCCGTGCGGGACGACACCGGCAAGCTCATGCACACGGTGTCGCTCACCGAAGACGTGACGGAGGAGCGACGCCGTCACGCCGCGCTGCAGCAGGTGGAGGAGCGCTTGCGGCGGGAGCAGGCCGCGCTGGTCGAGCTCGCGCGCCACAAAGCCTTCACGACCGGCGACGTGAACGCCGCCTGGGAGGAGCTCACGGTAGCGGCGGCGCGCACGCTGGACGTGGAGCGGGTCGGCATTTGGCGGCTCGATGCGGAGCGGACGGCGCTCCGCTGCGACGATCTCTACCACTTGAGCCGGGACCGGCATTCGGAGGGCGTGACGCTCGCGCTCGACCGCATCCCGACGTACGTCCGGGCACTGGATAACAACCGGGTCATCGCGGCGCCCGATGCCCGAACCGAGCCGCGTGTTGGGGAGCTCAACGCCGTGTACCTGGCGCCGTTGAGCATTACGTCGTTGCTCGCCGCCCCGGTCCGGGTCGGGGGCCGGGTCGTTGGGGTCGTGGGGTTCGAGCACGTCGGCACCCCGCGCGACTGGAGTCCCGCCGCGCAGAGCTTCGCCGGATCGATCGCCGATCTGGCGGCCCTCGCGCTCGAGGCTGCCGAGCGCGCGCGTACCGGCGTCGCGCTGCGAAAATCGGAGGAGAAGTTCGCGACCGCGTTCCGCCTGAATCCGAACCCGGGCGTGATCGCGCGCATGGACGACGGCACCTTGGTCGACGTGAACGCCGCGTACCTGGAGGTGACCGGGTTCACGCGCGAAGACGTGATCGGGAAATCCGCCAGAGAGGTCCTGTGGCCGGTTCCCGAAGGACGCGACGAGATGATGCGCCAGCTGAAGGCGCATAGTCGCCTCCGCCATATGGACTTGAAGATGCGAACCAAAAGCGGGCCGTTGCTCGATGTGCTCGTTTCGGTCGACGTCATCGAGATCGACGGCGTGGCACACACCCTGGGGTCCGCCATCGACATCACGGAGCGCAACCGCGTCGCCGAAGCGTTGCGCGAGAGCGAGGAGCGGTTCCGGCGGCTGGTCCAGGATCTGAGCGTCGGTGTCGCGCTGCTGGACGGGACGGGACGCGTGCTGTTGTGCAACCCAGCGGGGCTCGAGATCCTGGGCGTGACGAGCGAGGAGCTCGCGCAAGATGGGTTCTGGCAGCGCGAGCTGACCGCCATCCACGAGGACGGCAGGCCCTACGCCCAGCACGAGCGTCCCGTCTTGAATGCGGTGCGTGACGGCACTACCCTGCGCAACGCCGTGCTGGGTCATCGGCCCCGCGGCAAGGACGAAATGATGTGGGCCAGCGTCAACGTGGACCCGCAACGGGACGCGCAGGGGGTGGTGCGCAACGTGATCGTGTCGCTCGCCGATGTCACCGAGCGCAAGCGCGCCGTCGAGGCGCTGCGCGAGAGTGAGGAGCGCTACCGGCGCCTGGTGGAAACCAGCCCCGACGCGGTCTCCGTGGTCGAGAGCGGTCGCATCCGCTACGCCAATCCCGCCGCGATCGCACTCGTGGGCGCACGGGAGCCGGGGGAAGTGATCGGCCGGATGGCGGTCGAGTTCGTCGCCGAAGAGTCGCTGCCGGTGGCGGCGCACCGGATCGAGGCGGTCATGGACGGGCAGCGGGATGCCGTCGGCGAGGTGCGGCTGAGGCGGCTCGACGGGTCCCCGGTCGACGTGGAGGCGATCGCCATCCGAATGCGCTACGAAGGGCGCGCGGCCGTGTTGGTGATCCACCGCGACATCACCGAGCGTAAGCGCGCGGAGGAGCAGCTCCGGCTGCTGGCCCAGGCGGTCAAGAGCACGACGGAGGGCATCAGCATCACGGATCTCAAAGGCCGGCTGACGTTCGCCAATCCCGCGTTCCTCGCCTCCGTCGGATATACCGAGGCCGAGATTCTGGGACAGCACGTGGCCGTGATCAACTCCCCCAGGAATCCGCCCAGCCTCCAGGACGAGTTGCGCGCCGCCACGGCGCGTGGCGGATGGAGCGGCGAGCTGTACAACCGCCGCAAGGACGGCACGGACTTTCTGCTCGCCCTCACGACCGCCCCGGTGCGCGACTCGGAGGGACGGGTCATCGCCCTGATGGGCGTCTCGAGCGACATCACGGAGCGGCGGCGGGGCGAAGAGCAGACGCGCCTCCTCCAGGAAACGTTGCGCCGCGCCGAGACGATGTCGGCGCTCGGCGCCGTGGTTGCCGGCGTGGCCCATGAGGTGCGCAACCCGCTGTTCGCTATCTCCGCCACCGTGGATGCCTTGGAGGCCCGCTTCGGACCGCAGCCGGCCTACGCGCGTTACACCGAGACGCTGCGCCAGGAGGTGAACCGCCTCAGCCGCCTCATGAGCGACCTGCTCGACTACGGCCGGCCACCCAGCCTCGACCTGGCGGAAAGCCCGATCGGCCCCGTGGTGACGCGGGCGATCGCCGCCTGCACGCCGCTCGCCGAGCAGACCGGAGTCCGCCTCGTCGCGCAGCTCGCCAACGATCTCCCGCTGCTTCCCCTCGACCCCGCGCGCATGCTCCAGGTGCTCCAGAACCTGATCGACAACGCGATCCAACACTCCCCGCGCGGCGGCGAGGTCGTCGTGCGGGCGTCCCCGATCCTGGCCTCGGATGCCGCGGGGATCGAGCTCTCCGTAGCCGACCAGGGACCCGGAATCCGCCCGGAGGACATGGCCAACATCTTCGAGCCGTTCTTCACGCGACGGCGCGGCGGTACGGGGCTGGGGCTCTCCATCGTCCAACGGATCGTCGAGCAGCACGGTGGAGACGTCGAGGCGCAGACCCGTGAGACCGGTGGTGCCCTGATCACGGTGCGGCTGTGCCGGGCGGTGGCGGCGACCGTATGACGCGACCCAAGATCTTGATCGTCGACGACGAAGAGCGGATCCGCTTCGCGGTCCGCGATTTCCTCGAGCTCCAGGACTACGCGGTCGTGGAAGCCGACGGCTGCGCGTCGGCGGAGGAAGTCTGCCGCGACGCCCGGCCCGATGCCGCCGTGCTCGACTACGGGCTTCCCGACGGCAACGCGCTGGAGCTGTTGCCGCGCCTCAAGACGATCGACCCCGATCTGCCCGTCGTCATCCTCACCGGCCAGGGGACGATCGACCTGGCGGTCCGCGCCATCAAGGAGGGCGCCGACCACTTCCTCATGAAGCCGGTCGAGCTCCCCGCCCTGCTCGTCCTGTTGCAGCGGCTGATCGAGCGCGAGCGAACACACCGGCGCGACCTGGCCGGCGAAGCCCGCCGCGGCCGGGCGGCGTTGAATCCGTTCCTGGGCTCGAGTGCGGCGATGCGGCGTCTCGCCGAGCAGGCGGAAAAGATGGCCGAGGCCGACAGTCCGGTGCTGATCCTGGGAGAAACGGGTGCCGGCAAGGGCGTGCTCGCCCGCTGGCTGCACGAGCACTCCCCCCGGGTGCGCGAGGCGTTCGTAGACCTGAATTGCGCCGGGCTCTCGCGCGAGCTGCTCGAGTCCGAGCTGTTCGGCTACGCGAAGGGCGCCTTCACTGGAGCCGCCGGCAACAAGCTCGGCCTGCTCGAGGTGGCGCACCGCGGCACCGTGTTTCTCGACGAAATCGGCGACGTCGACCCCCTGATCCAGCCGAAGCTCCTCACCGTCCTCGAGGACAAGCGGTTTCGCCGCCTCGGCGACGTGCGCGACCGCAGCGTCGACCTGCGGCTCATCGCGGCGACCTCGCACGACCTCGCCCGCCTCTCCCAGGAGCAGAAGTTCCGCAGCGATCTGTACTTCCGGATCAGCACGCTGGTGCTGCGGGTGCCGCCGCTGCGGGAGCGGCGCGAGGATACCGGCCTGCTCGCGTCCGATCTGCTGGAGCGTCTGTCGGCACCGCGGGGCCGCCGCTCCAGCCTCAGCCCGGCGGCGCTGGCGGCTCTGCAGGCCTATCCGTGGCCGGGCAACATTCGCGAGCTGCGCAACGTCCTCGAGCGCGCCGTGCTGCTCTCGACCGACTCCGTGCTCGGCCCCGGCGACCTGCACTTCGACCCCCTGCCCGCGGGCGCGGCTCCAGCGCCGGCCCACGACGGCACGCTCACGCTCGCGGAGCTGGAGCGACGTCATATCGAGCACGTGCTCCAGGACGTGGGCGGGCGCGTGGCGGAGGCCGCCACGCGGCTCGGCATTCCCCGCAGCACGCTGTATCAGAAGATCAAAGCGCTTCGTATCGACGTGTCCAAGTCCTAGAAGGGTCGCGTCCCGAATCCAGAATCGGCCCCGCCAGCTCGATCGCCACCAAATACAACTCACGTAATCGCAGACGATTAGCAACTGACCTCCAGTAGGCACGCGCCTTGCCTTGACCCCCTCCGGCAGCAGTCGATTCACCCTGTTTCGCTGGAGCTGGAGTGCCTCACTTCCTGGTCGTTGACGACGAAGAATCGATCCTGTTCGCGCTGGAGCAGTACATCATCGCGCAGGACTGCACCGTGGACTGCGCGCGCGAAATAGAAGAAGCGCAGGCCCTGTTGGACAACATCCGCTACGACCTCGTGATCGCCGATCTCCGCCTGAGCGGGATCCATGGCGCCGAGGGCCTCGACTTGGTGAGCATGGTGCGCGCGTGCTGCCCCAAGACGCGCATCATCGTGCTCACCGCCTACAGCTCCGCCGACGTCGCGCAGGAAGCGCTGCGCCGCGGGGCCGACGCCTTCCTTCACAAGTCCACGGCACTCTCCGATGTCGCGCGCGTCGCGATGCAGGTGCTGGGGTGTGCCGCCTAATGCATCTCATCGACCACATTCTCGCTACCGACGGCCTCACGGTCCTGTTTCAGCCGGTCGTGGAGCTCGAAGGCGAGACCCTTCGTCTGCATACGCTCGAATGTCTGACCCGTGGCCCGCAGGGCAGCAACGCCGCGCGCGCCGACGTGATGTTCGAGTACGTCCGCCGTAAGCGCGTCGAGCCGATCGTCGACCGCGCGTGCATCACGGCCGCCCTGCACGAAGCCGCAGGTCTGCCCGGGGCGCCGCGCCTGTCGCTGAACGTGCACGCCTCGACGTTGGGCCGGGACGCAGACTTTCCATCGTTCTTGGACGCCGTTACCGACCGCCAGGGCATTGACCCATCTCGTCTCACGATCGAAATCGTCGAGCACGCGCGGGCCTGGGACGGCGTCACATTTTCGCGGGCGCTGCAGGCGCTCCGCACGCTGGGCGCGCGCATCGCGCTCGACGACGTCGGGCTCGGGCACTCCAACTACGGGATGATGCTCGACACCCAGCCGGAATACCTGAAGATCGACCGCTACTTCGTCCACGGCGCGTTCGGCGACCTGCACCGTCGCGCGGTGCTGGATTCCATCGCCCAGCTGGGCTTGAAGCTCGGCGCTCGCGTCGTCGGCGAGGGCGTGGAAGACGCGACGGACCTCCTGTCCCTGCGGGAGTTCGGCATCGACCTGGCCCAGGGCTACCTCTTCGCTGCGCCGCTGTCCGCCTCCGAGTTGGTCGGAAGCGGTTGGCTGCAGAGCCTGATTCCTCAGCCGCAGCCTGCGGCCTGATCACTCACGATTAAGGACCGACCATGCCGAGCAAACGAATTCTATTGGCCGACGATTCCGTCACCGCGCTGACCATGCACCGCATGATCCTCACGGGCGCCGGCTACGAGCTGCTGACCGCCCAGGACGGGCAGGAAGCCATCGACCTCGCCACGGCGGAGCGGCCCGACCTCATCCTGATGGACGTGGTGATGCCGCGGAAGACCGGGTTCGAGGCCACGCGAATCCTGCGCAAGCAGGAAGCGACCAAGTCGATCCCGGTGATCATGATCACCACGCGCGCGGAGCCGAAGATTCTCGAGATCTGCTTCCAATGCGGGTGCAACGACTACATCAACAAGCCGGTCGACGGCGCGGTGCTGCTCGCCAAAGTGCGCAGCATCCTGGGGAACTGAGACCACCATGGGCATGCGCGTGGAATCTGCGGAAGGGCGCCTGGAGCGGCTGGAGCAGCAAGTCGAGCTGTGGCGCGCAGAGCACGATCATCAGGCCGAGCGCGAGCAGGTGCTGCGCCAGCGGCTCGCCGACCAAGTCGAGGGCAACCGCCGCTGCGTCGAGCAGCTGGCGGCGGCCGAGCAGCGCATCGGCCACCTGGCCAAGCTGCAGGCCGCGGTGCGCGAGCTGCACGAGGCCGCGATGCCGGCCGACGTCCTGACGGCGATCAAGGAGATCGTCGCGAATCTGATCGGCTGTGAAGAGATGGGCATCTACGCGCGCCGTCCCGACGGCGGCCTGACGCTGCTCGATGGGATCGGCGTCGACGCCGACCACGGCGGCAGCGAAGCGACCGCGATCGTGTCCATCCCGCTCCAGCTGAACCAGCGGGTCGTGGGGCTCATCGCGCTGTTCAAGCTGTTGCCGCAGAAGACCGGCATCGAACCGGTCGACCAGGAGCTGTTCGAGGTCCTGTCCACGCACGCTGCCCGTGCGCTCCATCACGCGGGTCTCCGCGCCTGGGCGCGGTCGCAGGGGGTGTGCCTGTGAGTCGCGAAGTCCTGTTCGGCCTGGGCGACCTGGCCGAGCGGATGGCCGCGCTCGTCGGCGACGACGCTGCACCGGAAACGGTCGAGGCCGCCGCGGATGCGGCGACCGCGTACGTCCACGTGGGACAGCTGTTCACGTCTCCCGCGGCGTGCACCGTCACGACCATCCTCGGCTCCTGCGTCTCGGTCTGTCTGTGGGACCCGGCGACGGGCGCCGGCGGGCTCAATCACTTCCTGCTGCCGCAATGCGTGGAGAACGGTATCTCCTCGCCCCGCTTCGGCAACGTCGCGATTCGCCGCCTGCTGGACGAGCTGGCTACCCTGGGAAGCTCGCGCCAGCGCCTCAAGGCCAAGATTTTCGGCGGCGCCAGCGTCATCGACGCCTTCCAGTCGGCGAACGAGTCGCTCGGCATGAAGAACGTCGACCTTGCCCGCCGGCTGCTCGCCGACGCTGGAATCCCGATCGTCGCCGAGGACGTGGGCGGCGCGCAGGGCCGCAAGCTGGTCTTCCAGACCGGCGACGGCACCGCGTGGGTCAGGAAGATCTGACGATGACGCTCACCGATCGCGACCGCGACCTCCTGCTCCAAACCTTCCTCACCGAGGCCGGCGAGCACCTCCGCGCCCTCGAAGAGGCGCTGGTGGCCCTAGAGGCCCGACCCGATGACGTGGAGCTCCTCAACGGGATCTTCCGCGTGGCGCACAGCCTCAAAGGCGACGCGCTGATGGTGGGCTTCCCGCGCATCGCCGACTTCGCGCACGGCCTGGAGGATCTGCTCGACCGCTTGCGCGACGGTGCGCTGGCGGTCGATGGGGACCTGGTCACGCTGCTGCTCCGCGCCGTCGACGTCCTGCGGGCGTTGCTCGCCGCGGCCGCCGCGGGCCAGGACACCGTCCCCGCCGACTTGGCAGCCACGCAGGCTGCGCTCGCCGCTGCCTGCGCCGGCCCCGAAGGGGAAGCCGCGGTCCCGGCCGAGCACGCCGCGGTCACGAACGCCGCCGTCACAGCCGAGGCGGGAACGTTGCGCGTCGACGTCGCGAAGCTCGATCGGATGCTCAATCTGACCGGCGAGATCGCGATCGCCCGTGGGCGCGTCGCCCAGATGATGGCCGCGCTGCCGGCGCACGTCGGAGGCGAGATCCTCGAGGCCCATCGCGACGCCGAGCGCCTGCAGATGGACCTCCAGGAGCAGGTGATGAAGGCCCGCATGGTGCCGGTCGGCCCCTTCTTCCGGCAGTACGCCCGCACGGTGCGGGACGTCGCGCGCGCGCACGGCAAAGCCGTGCGGCTGGTCATCGAGGGGGACGAGGTCGAGATGGACACGCGCGTCGTCGAGCGCCTGCGCGATCCGCTCACCCACATGATCCGCAACTCGATCGACCACGGCATCGAGTCGCCGGAGCTGCGGGCCGCGTTAGGCAAGCCCCCGGAAGGGTGTCTCACGCTGCGCGCCGCGCACGACGGTGGACTGATCGTGATCGACGTGCGCGACGATGGCGCCGGCTTCAACCGTCAGCGCATCGCCGAGCGTGCCAAGGAAACCGGCCTCGCCGCCGATCCCCAGCACCTGCCGGACGCCGAGCTGCTCGCGCTCGTGTTCGCCCCCGGCTTCTCCACGGCCGAGACCGTCACGGATCTGTCGGGCCGCGGCGTGGGCATGGATGTCGTGCGCCGCAACATCGAGGGACTGCGCGGCACGCTCGCCATCGAGAGCACGGACGGCGCAGGAGCGACCATCACGATCCGGTTGCCGTTGACCCTCGCGATCATCGATGGGTTCGGGGTCGGCGTCGGCGACGAGACGTATGTCGTCCCGCTCGACGCGGTACTGGAATGCCTGGCACTGCCCCCCGACTCGCATCGCGACGGGGACGGCCACGGCGTGATCAACCTGCGCGGCGAGCCGCTGCCCTACGTCCGCCTGCGCGATCGATTCAACGCGACCGGCGCGGCGCCGCAGCGCGAGCACGTGCTGGTGGTGCAGTACGCCGGCGGTCGGGCGGGAATCGCGGTGGACGCGCTGTACGGCGAACGCCAAGCAGTCATCAAGTCGCTGGGGGCGGGCCTCGACGGCCTGTCGGGCCTCTCGGGCTCCACGATCCTCGGCGACGGACGGGTAGCACTCATCCTGGATGTCCCGGCGCTGCTCAGAGAAGCAGTGGCCTCAACACTCTCCTAAAGAAGGGAAAGGACGCACGCAAATGTTGAAGAACATGACGATCGGGAAGCGCCTCGCACTGGGCTTCGGCCTGCTGCTCGCATTGGTCGCCCTGGTGGCGGGCGCGGGGTATCGGAGCACGCGCCTCGCGTCGACTCTGGCCATGCGGGTGCTCAAAGTCGAGTCCCCGCTGGTGGAGCATTCGCAGCGCGTGAGGGCGAACACCCTCGGCATGCGTCGCTTCGAGAAGGACGTCTTCCTGAACATCGCCACGCCCGAAAAGGTCGCGGAGTACCTGACGAAGTGGAAAGATCAGCGCGACCGGATGCTCGACCGGATCGCGGTGCTCGACAGCTTGGAGACCGAGGATTCCGGCAAGGCCGTGATCCGGTCGATGCGCGCCGACGCCTCCACCTACGAGCAGGGCTTCAACCGCGTGCTCGCGCTCATCGAGCAGGGCAAGGTCAAGACGCCCGCGGACGCGAATGCCGCGATGGCGGACGTGAAGGACGAGGTGCATCGCCTCGAGCAGTCGGCCTATGACTACGCCGTGCACCACTCGCAGACGATGGCGGCCCGCGCGCCGGTCGTGAGCGCCCAGATCAGCCGGGCCCTCACCATCACGCTGCTCGCGCTCGGCCTCGCGCTGCTCGTGGGCATCGCGCTGAGCATGCTGATCGCCCGCTCGATCACGACGCCGTTGCTCGCGGCGGTCGCCGCGGCCAATCAGGTCGCCGAAGGGGACGTCGAGGCGCGCGTGGATGCCACGACGCGCGACGAGACGGGTCAGCTGTTGCAGGCCATGGGTCGCATGATCGCGTCGACCAAGGAGAAAGTGGACGCGGCCGCCCAGATCGCCAAGGGCGACCTGACGATCGCGGTCACGCCGCAGTCGTCCAAGGACGCGCTCGGCACCGCCCTCCAGGGCATGGTCGCCAAGCTGTCCCAGGTCATCGGTGAGGTGCGGGCGGGCGCCAACGCGCTCAGCTCCGCCGCCACGCAGGTGTCGTCCACCTCGCAGGGCCTGTCACAGGGCACGAGCGAGCAGGCCGCGTCGGTCGAAGAGACCACGTCGAGCCTCGAGCAGATGAGCGCGTCGATCGCGAAGAACGCCGACAACAGCCGGCAGCTCGAGCAGACCGCCGTCAAGGCGGCGCGCGACGGCGAAGAGAGCGGCAAGGCCGTACTCGACACCGTGCAGGCCATGATCGCGATCGCCGAGAAGATCTCGATCGTCGAAGAGATCGCGTACCAGACGAACCTCCTCGCGCTCAACGCCGCCATCGAGGCGGCACGAGCGGGCGAGCACGGCAAGGGTTTCGCCGTCGTCGCCACGGAAGTCCGCAAGCTCGCCGAGCGCAGCCAGACGGCCGCGAAGGAAATCGGCGGGCTGGCGAGCTCGAGCGTGAAGGTTGCCGAGCGCTCGGGGCAGCTGCTCACCGAGCTGGTGCCGTCGATTCGCAAGTCGGCCGAGACCGTGCAGGAGGTCGCCGCGGCGACCGCCGAGCAGGCCTCCGGCGTCTCACAGATCAACCGCGCCCTGACGGGCGTGGATCAGGTCACGCAACGCAACGCGTCCGCGTCCGAGGAGCTCGCCTCCACGGCCGAGGAGATGGCCAGCCAGGCCGAAAGCCTGCAGCAGCTCATGGCCTTCTTCCGCGTCGCCGGCATGGCGGACGCCCAAGTCAAAGCGCCCGTGAAGGCTCCGGCGCCGAAGCCCGCGCCCGAAGGTAACGGACACAAGCGCGCCCCGGCGTTGCCGGTTCTGGCGCATGACGACCACGGGTTCACCCGCTTCTAGGAAGGAGACGCACATGACGATGCAATACCTCTCCTTCCAGCTCGCAGGCGAAGAGTTCGCCTTCGGCATCCTGAGGGTGAAGGAGATCCTCGAGTACGACACGATTACGCGCGTGCCCAATGCGCCGGTCGCCGTCCGCGGAGTGATCAATCTCCGCGGCAGCGTGGTTCCGGTGGTGGATCTCGCGCTGCAGTTCGGCCTCGCGCCAACCGCCATCACGAAGCGCACCTGCGTCGTGATCGTCGAAGCCGAGGTAAACGGCGTGGACCTGGTGATGGGTGTGCTGGCGGATGCGGTGAGTCAGGTGATCGACCTGACGCCCGAGTCCATCGAGCCCCCGCCCGCGTTCGGCAGCCGGGTCAGGGTCGAGTATCTGGTGGGGATGGGCAAGCTCGACGACAAGAAGTTCGTGCTGATTCTCGATATCAACCGGCTGCTGGGCGACGTCACGCTGCCCACGCCTGCCATCGCAGAAGTGGAGGCCGCATGAAGCGAACACTGATCGGCCTGGCGCTCGTGGCGGGGGTCCTCGCGGCCCCCGTCCACGCCCAGGACAAGGACTTTGTGGTGATCGTGAACGCGTTCAACCCGTTCGTCACGATCAAGGCCGACGACCTGTCGCGCATCTTCCTCAAGAAGACCGCGACGTGGAGCAACGGCCAGGCGGCGCAGCCCGTGGACCAGACCGAAAGCTCCAACCTGCGACGCCGCTTCACGGCGCGCGTGCTGAACCGCGACACCGGGTCGGTGAAGAGCTATTGGCAGCAGCAGGTGTTCTCGGGGAAGGCCGTTCCGCCGCCGGCGCTCGACACCGACGCCGCGGTGGTGGAGTTCGTGCGCCAGCATCCGTACGGCGTGGGCTACGTCGCCGCGTCGACCCCGCTCACCAGTGAAGTCCGCGTCATCGCGGTGGTCAGGTAGGCGAGTCGTGCTGCGTCGCTGGACACTCGCCCGTAAGATCGCCTTGGCGCCGGCGCTGGCCGGGTTGGCGCTGACCGGTATTCTCGCGGCCACCGTCGTGTTCGGCGGTGCGCAGCGGGGGGCGCTGTCGCGCATCGAGCGCGGGTACTACCCTGCCCTGCAGACCCAGCAGCGCCTCCAAGGGCTGCTGGGGTCGCTGCAGCGGCGGTTGCAGGATGCCGCCGCCGCCAGGGATAGCGACGGGCTGGCCGAGGCGGACTCGCTGCGCGACGCGTTTCAGCGCGCGCTCGACGGGGCTGAAGCCAACCCCGTCGCGTCGAAGACCGAGATCACCCGGTTACGCAACGAGTTCACGGGCTACTACGACGTCGCGCGGCACACGACCGAAACGTTGATCGCCGGCCGCGCAAACGACGCGCTCTCCGGCAATCTCGAGACCATGCGAGCCAGCTTCGCGGCGCTGCGCCTGGCGCTCGATTCGGCCACCGACCGCCGGACGGCCGACGTGGCCCGCGAGTTTGCGGCCGCGCGGCAGCTCAACACGCGGACCGAAGCGGGGACCCTCTTGATCACGCTGGTCACGCTGCTCGCATGTAGCGCACTGTCCGTCGTGATCATCCGAGGCGTCACTCGTGCATTGCGGCGCAGCGTCGCCGTGGCGGAGCGCCTCGCTGAGGGCGACACGTCCCTCAAAGTCGCCGCCGAGACGCAGGACGAAGTCGGGCAGCTGCTCACCTCGATGGCGAGCGCGATCCGCACCACCGAAGCGATGGCCGAAGCCGCGGCCCGCGTCGCGGGGGGCGATCTCACGGTCGAGGTGCGCCCGCGGTCCGGCCGCGACACCCTGGGGAACGCGCTCGCGAAGATGGTGGGGCAGCTGTCCCAGGTGATCGGCGAGGTGAAGGCCGGTGCCGCGGCGTTGAGCTCCGCCTCCGAGCAAGTCTCCGCCACTTCGCATGCCCTGTCGCAGGGCACCAGCGAGCAGGCGGCGTCGGTCGAAGAGACCACGTCGAGCCTCGAGGAAATGAGCGCCTCGATCGCCCGCAATGCCGAGAGCAGCCGGGAAACCGAGCAAACAGCATTGCGGGGTGCCCAGGACGGTGAAGAGAGCGGCAAGGCCGTGCTCGACACGGTCCACGCGATGAACACGATCGCGGAGAAGATCTCGATCGTGGAGGAGATCGCCTACCAGACGAACCTTCTCGCCTTGAACGCCGCCATCGAGGCGGCGCGGGCGGGCGAGCACGGCAAGGGCTTCGCCGTGGTCGCCGTCGAGGTCCGAAAGCTCGCCGAGCGCAGCCAGACGGCCGCCAAGGAAATCGGCGGCCTGGCGAGCTCGAGCGTGAAAGTCGCCGAGCGTTCCGGCAAGCTGCTCAGCGCCCTCGTGCCGGCGATCCGCCGCACGGCGGACCTGGTGCAGGAGGTCGCGGCGGCATCGGGCGAGCAGGCGTCAGGGATCACGCAGATCAACCGCGCCCTGACGAGCGTCGATCAAGTCACTCAACGCGCCGCCTCGGCCGCCGAGGAGCTGGCGTCCACGGCCGAGGAGATGGCTGGTCAAGCCACCGGCCTGCGCAACGTCGTCGGCTTCTTCCGGACCACGGCCCTTGCTTAGCGCCGGCCTCGGCATCCGCCCGCTGAACGACCGAGAGTTCAAGCTGTTTCAGTCGCTGATTCACAAGGAAGCCGGGATCTACCTCTCGGAGGTGAAGAAGGCGCTGCTCGTCGGCAGGCTCTCACGGCGTATCCGCGAGCTCGGTCTCGACAGCTTCGAGGCCTACTACCGCCACGTCGTGGACGGCGCGCATCCGGCGGAGCGGGTCGAGCTGATCAACAACATCTGCACCCACGAGACGCAGTTCTTCCGGGAACCGCGGCAGTTCGAGTTCCTGGAGCAGACCCTGGCGCCGCGGTGGCGGGCCGAAGGCGAGACGGGGGCGCGCCCGAAGCACATCCGCGCGTGGAGCGCCGCCTGTTCGTCAGGCGAAGAGCCGGTCTCGCTGGCGATGAGCCTGCTCCACCACTTCCCGGCGAGCGCGGGCTGGACCGTGGAGGTCCTCGCGACCGACATCTCCACCCGCGTATTAGACCGCGCGCGGGCCGCGATCTGGCCGATCGAACGCGCCGGGCAGATCCCGCCGCCGTACCTGAAGCGCTTCATGCTGCGGGGCACCGGCGATCAGCGGAACAAGATGAAAGCGGGGCCGGAGATCCGGGCCGCGGTGCGGTTCCAGGCGTTGAACCTGCACGCCGAGACCTATGCCGTCGGCGACGCGTTCGACCTGATCTTCTGCCGCAACGTGTTGATCTACTTCAACGCGACTTCCAAGGAGCACGTCGTGTCGCGGCTGCTGGGACGCCTGGCGGAGGGCGGCCTCCTCTTCCTGGGGCACGCCGAGTCATTGACGGGCATGCGCGATCAGCCGCGCGCGATCATCCCCACCGTCTACTCGCGGACCCCGCGCTAGACCGCGGTGGCGAAGCGCGTCCTCAGCGTCCTCGTCGTCGACGACTCCGCCGTCGTGCGGCAGGCCGCCACGGCGATCTTGTCGCAAGACCCCGGCATCGTCGTCACCGTCGCGGCGGACCCCTACATCGCTCTCGACAAGATGGGTCGCTCGCGACCGGACGTGATCCTGCTCGATCTCGAGATGCCGCGGATGGATGGCCTGACCTTTCTACGGAAAATCATGACCGAAGACCCGATCCCGGTCGTCGTGTGTTCGGGTCTCGCGGCGCGGGGCACCGCCACGGCGATCCGGGCGCTCGAAGAGGGAGCCGTCGAAGTGCTGGCGAAGCCGCAGCTCGGCGTGCGCGACTTCCTGCACGACTCCGCTACGACGCTCATCGAGGTCATCCGCGACGCGGCCGAAGTCCGTGTGCGCCGGCGGGAGGTTGCGGCACCGCTGCCGCGCCACAGCGCCGACGTCGTGTTGCCCCCCCTCCCCTCCCCGCTCCCGACGGCTCGCACGCCGCCACAGCACGCGCGTCGCCGGACGGACCGCCCGCACGGCGCGGCCGACGTCGTCGTCGCCATCGGCGCGTCGACCGGCGGCACCGAGGCGCTGCGAACGATCCTCACCGCGATGCCCGAGGACGCGCCGGGCATCGTCATCGTGCAGCACATGCCGGAGCGGTTCACGGCGGCGTTCGCGCAGCGCCTCGACCAGATCTGCCGCATCGAGGTCAAGGAGGCGGCCCCCGGCGACCGCGTCGTGCGGGGCCGCGCGCTGATCGCGCCGGGCAACCGCCACCTGGTGTTGCGCCGCGCGGGCACGAGCTACGAAGTCGATCTGGCCGGCGGCCCGCGCGTGTCGCGGCACCGGCCCAGCGTCGACGTGTTGTTTCGTTCCGTGGCCCAGACGGTGGGCCCTCACGCCATGGGCGTGATCCTGACGGGAATGGGCGATGACGGCGCGGCCGGCTTGCTGGAGATGAAGCGCGCCGGCGCGTCGACGCTCGCGCAGGACGAGCGCACGTGCGTCGTGTTCGGGATGCCGAAGGAAGCCATCGAACGCGGCGCGGTGGACCGGGTGCTGCCGTTGTCCAGCGTCGCCGCGGCGATTCTCAGCGTGACGCCGTCTTCAGGTCGCTGAGCTCGCGCGCGGCGGCATCGCCCGCCGCGGTCCCCCGGTAGCGGTCCGCGAAGCGCGCCAGCTCGACCCGCAGCCGGTCACTGCGCCCCAGCCGCCGGTACAGATCGATCAGCCCGTTCGCGGCGCGCACCTCCTGCCGCGGGTCCGGCTGCATCCGCCGCACCTCCTGATACAACCGTTCCGCCTCAGCGTCGCGGTGCAGGCGCGTCTCGAGCAGGTGCGCCAGCTGGAGCCGCGCCTCGTGATCGTCCGGCGCGATGCGAATGTGATCGCGGAAGTAGTCGGCCGCCTCCGCGTACTGCCCGCGGGCGACCAGCACGTCCTGCCGCGGATAAGTCGGCGCGGGCGGGATGTCGCCCGCCGCGAAGATCGTCTTGACGAGGCCCGTCGAGGTCGCGCCGGCCGCACGGTGGATGGCGAAGATCCCGGCGATGGTGAACGGGACGTTGAGCGTGAGGAGCAGGAGGAACACGCCGCGTGAGATCCAGTCCTGCCGCAGGCAGAAGTACCAGGCCATCGACAGGATCGCGAAGCAACCTTCAGGAGGTACGCGCGCTCGGCGGAATCGACGCCCTTCGGGCGGTCGTCTACGGGAGCACCTGCCCCCACAAGTCGCGATAGACGATCGGCCCCTCGTTCAGCGCCTTGAGACCCGCTTCGATCTGGCTGCGATCGCCGACGATGACGATGTCGAAGCGGTCCGGGTCGATGTAGCGCTGGGCCACGCGCTGCACGTCGGCCGCCGTGACGGCGTTGATCCGATCGGCGTAGCCGCTGAAATAGTCGAGCGGCAACCCGTACACGAGCAGGTCGCGGAACCGGAACGCCGCGCCCGCCGTCGTCTCGAAGTCTCCGGGCAATCCCAGATTGATGTACTGCTTCGCCTTGTCGAGCTCGGCCGCGGGCACCGCTTCGTCGCGAATGCGCCGCAGCTCCTTCAGAAACTCGATCAGCGCGCTGTCGGTCTTGGCCGTGACGACCGATGCCTGCGCGACGAATGGACCGCCGGCGCGGCGCAGCGCGAACTGCGACCCGGCGCCGTAGGTGTAGCCGTGCGTCTCCCGCAGATTCTGGTTCAGCCGCGACGTGAACGCGCCGCCCAGGATCGTGTTCAACACCTGTAACGCGAAGTAATCCGGCGTGCCGCGCGCCGGGCCCACGTGCCCGATGCGCATGACCGACTGCGCGGCGCCGGGCTTGTCGATCAGGTAGATCGTGCGGGGCGACGGCTGGGGCGCGGCGCCCACCGCCGTGGCCAGCGCGTCGCCGCGCGCCCACGCGCCGAAGCTCGCCGTCACGAGCTGGCGCGCCTCGTCGAGCGTCACGTCCCCCACCACGAGCAGGCGCGCGACGTTGGGGCGGTAGAAGGAGTCGTAGAACGCGACCACGCGCTCGCGCGACAGCCCCGTGACCGAGCTGTCGTTGCCGGCCAGCGGGCGCCCGTACGGATGCGCCGCGCCGTAGACGATTGCCGGAAACGCGACACTCGCCACCTGGGTCGGCTCGTCGCGTTGCTGGATCAGCTGGGTCCGCCGCAGCTCGCGCTGCCGCGTGACCTCAGAATCGGGGAAGGTGGGGTGCAGGACCACGTCGGACAGGAGATCGAGCGCCGCCGCGAGGCGCCGCTTGGGCACGTGCAGCGAGACAGTCGCGACGTCGAACCCGGCGGCGCTCGAGAGTTGGGCGCCGAGGAAGGCGGCTTCATCGGCGATGTCGAGCGCGCTGCGCCGACCGGCGCCCTGCTGCAGCATCGTGGCCGTGAACGTCGCCAGGCCGGGCAGGTTCGCCGGGTCGCGCACCGCGCCGGCATCGAGCACGAGCGAGATGTCCACCACGGGAACCTTGTGGATCTCGACCACCGCCAGATCGAGACCGTTGGGCAGCGTGGTCGTGCGGACCGGCGGCAGCTTCAGCGCCGGAGGCGGCGGCAGTGTCGGAGGCTTGGTGCGATCGACCCCGCCAACAGCTTGCACCAACAGGAGCGCCAGGACGACGCCGCTCATGGCTGCACCGGCTCTTGCACGGCGAGCTCGGGTTTGCCCCGCGGCACGACGCTCAAAATGACGCGGTGGGCGTTGGCCAGGTAGTCGCGCGCGATGCGTTGTACGTCGGCGGGCGTCACCTTCAGATAGCGGTCCAGGTCGCGCTGGAAGTAGTCCGGCGTGCCCACGAAATACGCGTAGAAGCCGAGCTGGTCGGCCTTGCCGCCGAAACTGCCGACCCGCTCCATCCGCGAGAGGAACTGCGCCTCGAAGGTGTTCTGGGCGCGCTGCACCTCGCGGACGGTGGGCCCGGCATCGGCCACCTTGCGTACCTCCTCGTCGACCACGCGCTGCAGCTCTCCCAGCGCGTGGCCCGGCCGCGCCGTCACCCAGAGCTCGAACTTCCCGTCGAGCCGGCCGCCGTCCTGGAACGCGACCACATCGCTGGCGACCTGCAGCTCGTACACGAGGCGCCGGTAGAGCCGCGACGAGCGCCCGCCGGCGAGCACGTTGGCGAGCACGTCGAGCCCAGCGTCGTCCGGCGCGAACGCCTTCTGCGTGTGCCATGCGTTGTACACGCGCGGCGTCTGCACGCGATCCTCGAGCGTCGCATACACGTCCCCGGGCAGCACGACGGGCGGGGGCGTGGGCCGCGTCACCGTGGGACCGCGCGGAATGTCGCCGAAGTAGCGCTGCGCGAGCTGCCGCGCGTCGCCCGCCGTCACGTCTCCCGCGATCGTGAGCGTGGCGTTGTTCGGCGTGTAGTAGGTGCGGAAGAAGTTGCGCACGTCTTCGAGCGTCGCGGCCGATAGATCGGTCATGGAGCCGATCACCGGCCAGTTGTAGGCGTGCGACGGCGGATACAGCCGCTTGAGGATGTTCTCTTCGGCGAGCCCGTAGGGACGGTTCTCGTAGCTCTGGCGCCGCTCGTTCTGCACGACGCCCCGCTGCAGATCCACCTTCTCGGCGGTGATCTCGGGGAGGAGGAAGCCCATGCGATCCGAGTCGAGCCACAGCATCAGCGGCAGGGCGTTGGCCGGGGCGTCCTCGAAGTAGTTGGTCCGATCTTCGGTCGTGGAGCCGTTGTTGTCGCCGCCGGCCGCCTCGAGCAGCTTGTCGAACTCCCCGGTCGGCACGTGCTGCGAGCCCATGAACATGATGTGCTCGAACAAGTGCGCGAACCCGGTCCGGCCGGCGCGCTCGTCCCCTGACCCGACATGGTACCAGATGTTGACCGAGACCACGGGCACCGAGTGGTCCTCGTGCACGATCACCTGCAGGCCGTTGGGGAGCGTGAATGTCTCGTAGGGGACGCGGAGGCTCTGGGCAGCAAGAGGGGCGCATGATAGCGACAGCACCAACGCCGGGCACAGCGTTCGGAGAGTCATGGTGGAAGATTTGCGTATGAAACGCCGCCGCCGCAAGTTGCGTACGGGTCGCTACTGTCAGGAGGCTGCAATGTTGCTCTGGTTGGGTGTGACCGCCGCCGCGCTCGTCGGCGGCTTCGTCTTGAGCCGCAACTTCGTGCGGCGCCGTTTGCGCTACGTCGACGCCATACACAAACCGTCGGCTCCGCTGATCGCCGGCGCCGCCGCCGCCGCCGTCGTACTCCCCATCGCCGCGCTCCCCATCATCACCGTGGGCACCGCGGTGGCGTTCGGGGTCGGTGTGGCGAGCGGAGTCGCGAGCGGACGATCGGGCCCGCCTCCGGACTAGAGCGCCGGCTAGCCGGCCCGCAGCTCCTTCTCGGGGCGGCCCGCGATGATGCGCAAGCCGCGCACCGCCTCACGGGCGAACGTCTTCCCAGCCCCTTTCTCCACTTCTTCGAGCGCGCTCCAGCGTGTGAAGGCCGGCCGCACCGGCGTCGCCATCTGCAACGTCTCGAAGGCGTCGGCGACCGCGAGCACTTTCACCGTGAGCGGAATCGGCAGGGCTTCGATGTCCCAATCGTCACCCACGATCTCGTAGTAGTGCGCGTACTCCGCGATGATTTCGGCCGCGCCGCGCAGCGCGCGCGCCACGGCCAAGGTCTCGTCGGTCACCGACCGTGACAACAACCGCAACAGCCGCTGGTCCGCCGTCCCCACTTCGTGCAGCAGCGCCGCGATCCTGAGGTTCTCAATTTCCGTCTCCGACAACTTCATTTCGTGGCCGATCGCCGCGGCCAGGTCGGCGACGCGGTTCGAGTGCCCCTGCTGGTGCCGCTCGCTGGCCTCGATGTGGAAGGTGAGGACCTCGAGCGTCGCGAGGTATGCGTTCTTGAGGTCCGAGAGGCGCGCCGCGCGCTGCTCCGCCAGGCCGCCCACCACGTAGCCCGTGAGGATCAGGAATCCCGCCCACGGGATGAGCGTCAGCAGGGCGTCCTCGGTGAGCCCCGCCTCCATCCCCAGGCCCTGAAACAACTGGAAGAAGAAGACGAGCAACACCACGAACACGCCCGCGAACACCGCGAATCGGCGCCCCCCAAAGAACCCCGCGAGAATGATGGGCAAGTAGTAGAAGCTCAGGAACGCGAACTTCTCGTCGATCAGATAGTTGATGCAAAGCAGAGAGGCGACGAGCAGGAGGACGAAGATGCGCTCGAAGTACCGGAAGAAGAACTGCTTCGCGCGCTCTAGCGAACGCGGCTGAACCACTGGCACCTCGAGGCACGGGATGTCGGGGGCGCGCGGCAATCAAAGTGGGGAATGAGGCGGCAGACTGCAAGGTGAGCGCGATCACACGGGCGGGCGCCCGCCCCCTAAGCATCGCCCCGCAAGAGAGATACGCCGGGCTGCGGACTCGGGCACGGAATTCGCTTGTGGCAGGGGCCGGGGACCGGCCGCCGCGCCTTAGGGGCCGGCCCCAGGTGGTCGTGGACCTTCCCGTTCATAACCAGCACATGTCAGCACCGGCAGCGCCGGGTAGCGGGGGAACTTGGGGTCATCATCGGCCCGCCCGCAGCGGTAAAACACCGAGCCACGTCGGTTCGACACGGTCCTTGCCCAGCGGCAGGTGGCGCAGAGCCCTACGGGGCCCGCAGGAACGGGGTCGGTCATTAGGTCCCAGCAGAAGCTAGCGATATCTTGGAGGCCGTGAGCCAGGACGACGACCTCGGGCTCCCCCCCGGTCTACGGGAGGAGTACCTGCAGGGAGCGCGTGACCAGCTGGGAGGGATCGCCGAGCTGGCCGAGCGTCTCATCGAAGCCGGCAACGACGCCACCGCGATCGAGGATCTGCGTCGCGAGGCGCACAAGCTCCGTGGCTCAGCCGGCTCGTTCGGGTTCGCACAGGCCTCGGTCGTCGCTGCCGAGCTGGAAGACGCCGCCAAGCAGTGGCTGGCCCAGCCGGCGGACGGCGCCGCGACCCGCGGCGGGGCGGCCCGCGGATTCGTGCGGCGGCTCGCCGCCGCGCTGTTCACCAAGCAGGCCTCCGCTCCGGTACCAAGTCCCACGCACGACGCACCACTCACCACGCACGATCCTTCACCAGGTGACGTCCCCGAAGTCATCGTCGTCGAAGACGACGCCGCGCTCGCCGACCTGCTCACGTTCGGGCTCGAGGCGCGCGGGTACCGCTTCGTACACTACCGCAACGGCCGCGAGGCGCTCGACCAGCTGCACGCCCTGGACACGCATGGCACGGTGCCGTTGCTGCTGCTTGACGTGGACCTGCCCGCGCTCGACGGGTACTCGATCTTCGAAGCGCTCCAGAAGGACTGCCCGGGCAAGTTCCGCGTCGTGTTCACGACGGTGCACGGCAGCGAAGCGGAGCAGCTGCGCGGCCTCGAGGCGGGCGCGGTCGACTACATGGTGAAGCCGATGAGCCTGCGCGTGGCGCTCGAGAAGATCCGCCGCTGGGTTGGGAGGTGACGAGCCGCCAGGTTCTCCTCGTCGTCGCGCTGGTGCAAGGCGTGCTTTTGGCCGCGCTCATCGCACTCATCATTCTCAACCGCTGGTTCCGGCTGCGCCGCAGCGCGCGCCTTCATCCCCGGCGCGTGGCGGCCGACGACTCGATGCGGCGCTGGGCCGCGGAGGCCACGCCCCTCGCCGCTGTGCTGGTCGGACTCGCCCGCCTGCCGGTGCCCCTGGCCATCGACGCGCTGGTCGGCTGGTCGGCCCGAGTGCCGGGAGAGCGCTGGCGCGAGCTCGCGGCGGCCCTGGAACACGAGTGGTGGGCGCGGCTCGTCCGGACCAACAGCAGCTCCGCGCGCTGGTGGAAGCGACTGGAGTGCGCGCGGTTTCTCAGCGTCGGCGCGATGCAGGGCGACGTCGCCCGGTTGGTGCGGCTCGTCAACGATCGCCACGCCGCGGTGCACGTGGCCGCGGTGGCGTCGCTGGAGCGGATGGAGAGCACACCCCTGACGCTCGCGGCGCTCGCGCGGCTCCCGCAGCTCGCTCCCACCGTTCAGGCTTATTACGCGAGCATGCTGCGCCGCTCGCGCCCCGTGGTGATCCAACACCTGCTCAAGCGGCTGCGGCGCGGCGACGATCCCGCCCTGCCCCGCTTCGCCGAATTCGCCGTGCGCCTGGCGGAGCCGGCGCTACGCGAGCGCATGACCGCCCTCGCCGACCACCCCGACCCCGAGGTGCGGATCCAGGCGGCGCGCGCGCTGGGCAGCTTCCCCCATCGTGAGTCCGTCGCGGCGCTGACCCGGCTCGCCGCGGACGCTGCCTGGGAGGTGCGGGCGCAGGCCATGCGCTCCCTGGGGATGATCGCGGACGCGACCACATTGCCTCTCGTGCGCGCCGGGCTGCGCGACACCGTCTGGTGGGTGCGCCTGCGCGCCGGGCTCGGGTTGATGCGTTTCGGCGCGACGGGCCGCAACGCCCTTCTCGAGGTCGAGGTGGGGGCCGACCCGGATGCCCGCGACGTCGCCAAGCTGATCCTGGGCCTGCCGGCGCAGGCGCTGGCGGAGTTCGCGGCATGAGCATCTTCGGCAGCGTGGTGACCGGCACCGACCTCGCGATCCTCGTTTACTTCCTGGTGCTGAACTCCTTCTACGCCCTGCTCCTGTTGCTGTCGATCCCGGAGATCTGGGAACAGACGCGGCTCGCCGAGGACGACGACTTCCAGCGCCTGATGCAGAGCGATGCGTTGCCGCCGATCACGATGCTCGTCCCGGCGTACAACGAGAGCGCCACCATCGAGGCCAGCGTCACGGCGATGCTCACGCTGGAGTACCGCAGTTACGAAGTCGTGGTCGTGAACGACGGCTCCAAAGACGATACGATCGAGCAGCTGCGCCATGCCTTCGATCTGTATGAAGTGCCCCGCATCTACCCCGAGACCATTCCCACGAAACCGCTGCGGGCCGTGTACCGCTCGCGTAGCCGCTCGCGGTTGCTGGTGCTCGACAAGGAGAACGGGGGCAAGGCCGACTCGCTCAACGCCGCGATCAACGCCAGCCGCTTCCCGCTCGTGATCGCCGTGGATGCCGACACGCTGATCGAGCCCGACGCGCTGCTGCGGCTCACGCGCCCGTTCCTGCTCGGCCGCGAGATCGCCGCCGTAGGGGGAACGGTGCGCGTCGCGAACAACTGCATCGTGAAGGACGGGCGGGTGACGGACGCCCGCGTCCCCCGCCGGCTGCTCCCGGGGGTGCAAGTGGTCGAGTACCTGCGCGCCTTCCTGTTCGGACGGCTGGGTTGGAACCGGCTCGGCGGCAATCTCATCATTTCGGGCGCATTCGGGCTGTTCCGGAAGGACTACGTCGCCGCGATCGGCGGGTATCGCACCACCAGTATCGTCGAAGACCTGGATCTCGTCATCCGCATGCACCGCTACCTGCGGGCGCACAAAGTCCGCTACGTCATGCCGTTCATCCCCGACCCCGTCGCCTGGACCGAGGTCCCCGAGTCTACCAAGATCCTTTCGCGCCAGCGGGAGCGGTGGCACCGCGGCCTGATCGCGGCGATGTGGGAGTACAAGGGGATGCTGTTCAATCCCCGCCACGGGCGCGTCGGCGTGCTCGCGATGCCGTTCTACGCCTTCGGCGAAATGCTGGCACCGCTCATCGAGGTGCTTGGCTACGTCGTGACCGTGCTCGGCCTTTCGGCGGGGATGGTCAACGTCTCGTTCGCCCTCTTGTTCATCCTCGTGGCGTGGGGCTACGGGATGCTGCTCTCCATCTGGGCGGTGGTGCTCGAAGAGGTGAGCTTCCGCCGCTACCGCCGCTTCGGCGACCTGCTGCTGCTGTTGCTGTATGCCTCGCTCGAGAACTTCGGGTACCGCCAGCGCACCGTGTGGTGGCGCCTCAAGGCGTTCCTAACCGTGTGGAAGCGCGGCCACGTGTGGGGGGAAATGATCCGCAAAGGCTTCGGCACTGCCGCCGTCATCCTCTTCCTCTGTGTGGGGTCGCTCGGCGCGCAGACCGCGCGCGCCGCGGCGTGGGGCAGCTACGACCGCGTCACGGGCGCCGATGACTGGCGCACGCTCGGCGCCCAGGTGAGCTGGCGGAGCCGCCGGGGCGACGCGGTGTGGGCCGCCGCCGAGCTCGTCCATCGGTTCGGGACGGGCGACGGCAGCGAACGGATCGGCGGCGTGCTGCATCCCCACTCGCGTTGGTGGTTGACGGGGGAGGCCGGCACCGCCGTCCGTCCCGAAATCGTGCCGAAGAACTCCTGGGAGGCCGATGTCACCGCCCTTGCCTCGCGCTCCGTGGCGCTCGGCCTCGGCTATCGGCGGCAGAACTACGTCGTCGGGCCCGTCGACGTCGTCATGCCCCACGCCGGACTACAGAAGGGACAGACGGCCTTGGAGGGACGGTTCTACGTGTCGCGCAATCCGTCGAACCGCACCGACGTGGCCGTCTTCCTGCGCGCCACCACGTCGTTGTCCCGGCGCGCGGCCGGATGGATCGGTGCGGGGGCGGGGCGCGAGAGTTACTTGGTCGGCGCGCCGCCCGCGCAACAGGTGCAGGCGATTGAGACGATGACGGGCGCTGCTGGTGTGCGCTACAACGCGGGCCACGGGCTCGCGCTGCGCCTGGACGTCACGGCCGTGCACTCCAAGACTATCCTGTCCCGCTGGGGCGTGAGCGCCGGCGCGGAGCAGGCGTTCTAGGGCGTCTGTCGACCGTCCCGCAGCTCAGCCGCCACCCGCTCCGCGTCGCGCAGCACGCGGAGCGTGCTGAGGCCGGCGACCTTCCGCACATCCGCCTCGCTCCAAGCGGATCGTGGACGTGAAGGTGCAGCTCTAAGGGCCCGTCTCGCGCGTCGCGCTTAGACCCGAACGTGCATGGGGTCGTGCAGCACCTGGTGCTGCAGACGCGGATGCGTCCGCCACACCTGCCATCCCATCGCGACTACGGCCAGCAGGTTCGCCACGGCCACCGACCACCACCCGACTGTCCCGAGCACCCACTCCGCACCCACAGCCAGTGTGCCAACGACGAGCCCTTCGAGGACGATCCCGGCCAGCACGACGACCAAGGCCATGGCTGGCACCCGTTCGATCTGCTCCGCCAGCGCGACGAGTACGATGCCGGAGGCCGCGAACGCGGCGACGTGGATGACCGTGTACGTCGCCACGAGCCCGAAGCTGACCACGACCTCGGCGGGCCCCGCGGCGCCGAACAGCAGCGCCGAACCCAGTGCGGCGGGCGTGCGCAGGGGCACGCCGGCGGCGAGATCGAGGACGAAGAACCACGCCGCCACGACAGTCGCTCCGATGAGTCCGGTGACCAAGCCCCGCATGAGCACGGGATTGTCCCGCAACGCCCCGAGCCCCAGCGGCCGGGGGTCCCGCTCGGCGCGGTGCAGGTATCCCATGAGGACGAGCCCCGACGCGATGTTGGCACCGAACAGGTGCGGCCACGGGAGGACATCGAGTCGTGGCGCGTGCGACAGGAGCAATCCCGTGTAGAACACGATCTCCTGAAGCACCAAGCCGAAGACGACGCCGAGCAGCAACCGCGGCGGAGCAGCGAACGCCGCGCTCACCCAGGCCATCACGACACCCAGCAGCGCGAACACGCCGAAGTGGAGCACCGTGTACGCCGAGACCAAAGGTAGCGTCGCCTGCGGGAAATCGCGGTGCAGGAGTACGCCTGCGAGCAGCGCGGGAGTACGGAATGCGTGGCCGGCCAGTACGTCGACCACCAGGAACCAGAGCGCCACCACCAGCCCCGCGAGAATCCCACCCGTCACGCCCTGGACGATCACGGCCTGCATGGGTCGCCGCATGAACGACCTCCGGCTAAGGGGCGCGCATCGACGCAGCCACGCGTTCGGCGGCTCGCATGAGCGCCAGACAGTTCAACCCCACGACCTTCCGAACATCCGCCTCGCTCCAACCTCGTCTGAGCAGCTCGGCGACCAGATCGGGAAACTTCGACACGTCCTCGAGGCCCACCGGCACGTCGGTAATGCCGTCGAAGTCGGAGCCGAGCCCCACATGATCCACTCCCGCGACGTCGCGAATGTGCTCGATGTGGTCCGCGGCCTGCTTCAGCGTGGCTTTCGGACCACGCGCGGTCCACGCCTTGAGCGAGTCCGCGCGGGTGACGGAATCGGCTCCCGCGGCACCCAGAGCGCGCACCCACGCCTGCACGCTGTCGCCGTAGAGGCGCACCGCCTCCGACACGAACCCGGGGTTGAAGTTCACCATCACGACCCCGCCCTTCTGCCCCACGATTCTCAGAATGGAGTCGGGGACATTGCGCACGTGGTTCGCGAGCGCGCGCGCCGAGGAGTGGGAGTAGAAGACGGGGGCACGCGACACGCGCAGCGCGTCCATCATCGTCGCGTCCGACACGTGCGACAGGTCCACCAGCATCCCGAGGCGATTCATCTCGAGCACGACCTGCTCGCCGAAAGGCGTGAGGCCGTCATGCTTGGCGCTGTCGGTCGCGGCGTCGGCCCAGTCGATGGTTTCCCAGTGCGTGAGGGTCATGTAGCGAACGCCGAGGTCGGCGAAGGCACGCAGCGCGCCCAGAGAATTCTCGATCGCGTGACCTCCTTCGATCCCGATCAGGCAGGAGATCTTCCCCGCCCTGAAATTGCGCTCTATATCCGCCGCCGTCCGCGCCTCGGCGAACGTCCCGGGGTATTTGGCGCACAACCGGTGCGCCAGATCGATCTGCTCGAGCGTATAGACGGCCGGATGCTCGCCCCCGTGGATCGTGGTCACGGGCACGTACGCCGCCCAGAACTGGGCTCCGACAACTCCGGCGCGGAGCTTCGGGATGTCGGTCATCAGCTTCGGCTGCAGCACCGAGAAGTCCACCGAGTCGAGGCCGCCCCGCTCGCGGATCGCGTCGGGAATGTCGTTGTGGCCGTCGATCAGCGGGGTCGTACGCAGAATGCGGAGAGCTTGGGCTCTGTAATCTTGGGCGGACAGATGGAAAGATAGAAAGACGGAAAGCAACACACCTAGGGCAGCCATCCTCCAGGACAACCACCTTCCAACGTTCCAACGTTCCATCTTTCCCTCGCTTTCGAGCCCGAAAGCTGGCATCGCACCGCGACCAACACAAGATTACGTTTCGTTGCATGGTCACGATCACCCTCGAGGTGAACGGCGAGCCCACAGAGGTGGCATTCGCGCCGCACAAAACGCTGCTCGAAGTATTGCGCGAAGACCTGAACCTCACCGGCACGAAACACGGCTGCGAGCTGGGCGAGTGCGGCACCTGCACCGTGTTGCTCGACGAGACGCCCGTGCTCTCCTGCCTCGTCCTCGGTCTCGCCTGCGCCGGTCACCGGGTGAAAACCGTCGAAGGCATGGCCCAGGCGGGCCGGTTGCACCCGCTCCAGCAGACCTTCGCCGACCTGGGCGCCGCGCAATGCGGCTATTGCACTCCTGCGTTCCTGCTCGCCGCCGAAGCCTTGCTCGTCACGAATCCCAAGCCGACACGCCAGGAGATCAAGGAAGCACTCGCCGGCAATCTCTGCCGCTGCACCGGCTACATCAAGATTTACGAGGCTGTGGAGCTGGCCGCGGCGCGCTTGCGGGGCGAGAAAGCCGAGCCCGCGCGGGAGACGCTCTATGGCCAACCATAGGGTCGTCGGGAAGGCGCACCGCAAGATCGACGCGGTCGCGAAGGTCACCGGCGTCACGAAGTTCGCTGACGACTTGGTTTTCCCGCGGATGCTCTACTGCAAGTTGCTCCGCAGCCCCGAGCCCCACGCCACACTCCTCCGCGTGGATGCCAGCGCCGCCCAGCGGCTCGACGGCGTGATCGCCGTACTCACCGGCAAGGATCTGCCGATCCCGTTTGGCATCCTCCCCGTGTCCCAGGACGAGCACGCGCTCTGCCTGGACAAAGTCCGCTTCATCGGCGACCCGGTGGCCGCCGTCGCGGCGACGAGCGAGGAGACGGCCACCGCGGCGCTGGACCTTATCGAGGTCGACTACGCGCCGCTCCGGGCGATCGCCTCGGCGGAGGACGCGCTCGCTCATCCGGAGCCCCGCATCCATGACTACGGCGACAGCGGCAACCTCCACAAGCTGATCGACCTCGAGTTCGGCGACGTGGAAGCGGGCTTTGCGGACGCCGACCTCGTGCGCGAAGATCTGTTCTTCTTCGAAGGGAATACACATCTCCCGATGGAGCAGCACGCCGCCGCGGCGGTCTGGTCGCCCGATGGGAAGCTGACGCTGTGGAGCTCGACACAGACCCCGCATTACGTGCACCGCGCCCTCGCCAAGGTCCTGGAGCTGCCCCCAGCGCGCATTCGCGTGATCGCGACCCCGAACGGCGGCGGGTTCGGCGGCAAGAGCGATCCCTTCAACCATGAGATCGCCGTCGCCAAGCTCGCGATGATCACGGGACGGCCCGTCAAGATCACGCTCACGCGCGAAGAGGTGTTTTACTGCCACCGCGGCCGTCACCCCACGCTGATGTGGGTGAAGACGGGCGTGAAAAAGGACGGCGCGATCACCGGGATGCACTTTCGGTCGTTGCTCGACGGCGGCGGCTATGGCTCCTACGGCGTGGCGAGCACCTACTACACGGGCGCGCTCCAGACCGTCACGTATCAGGTGCCGCGCTACAAGTTCCAGGGCGCGCGCGCATTCACCAACAAGCCGCCTTGCGGGCCCAAGCGCGGCCACGGCACACCGCAGCCGCGCTTCGCCCTCGAGGTACACGTCGACAAGATCGCCGAACAGCTGCAGCTCGACCCCGCGGAGCTGCGACTGAAAAGCCTGGTCCCACCCGACTCACTCACCGCCAACTACCTGCGCGTCGGATCGATGGGACTGGGCGCCTGCATCGAGAAAGTCGTCGAGGGGTCCGGATGGAAGAAAAAGTTCCGCAAGCTGCCCGAGGGACGCGGCGTCGGGCTCGCGTGCTCGAGCTACATCTCGGGCGCCGGCTTGCCGATCTACTGGAATAACATGCCGCACTCGGGCGTCCAGCTGCGCTGCGATCGCGGTGGCGGCGTGACGGTGTTCTGCGGATCGACCGAGATCGGCCAGGGCTCGGACTCCGTGCTCGCGTACGTCGTCGCCGAGGTGCTGGGCGTCGATCCGTTCGAGATCGCCGTCGTGACCGCCGACACCGATCTCACACCAGTGGATCTGGGGAGCTACTCGAGCCGCGTCACGCTCATGACCGGCAACGCCGCGATCCAGGCCGCGGAGCGCGCGCGCGAGATTCTGACGCTGCACGCGGCGAAAAAGCTCGAGGTCCCCGGCGACCGGCTCGTGTTCGCAGACGGGCGTGTGTTCGACGCTCAGGATCCGGATCGCGGGATGACATTCGCCGAAGCGGTGCAGCTGGCGGAGGCCGCCGAGGGGACGATCGGAACGGTGGGGTCGTACACGCCGCCGCGCGGTGCCGGCAAGTACCGCGGGGCAGGAGTCGGGCCTTCGCCCGCCTACTCGTACAGCGCCTGCGTCGCCGAGGTGGAAGTGGACCCCGCCACGGGGATCGTTCGCGTCCCGACGATCTGGATCGCGCACGACGTGGGTCGATGCATCAACGCCGCGGCGGTGATCGGGCAGGTCGAGGGCTCGATTTACATGGGCCTGGGCGAAGCCCTGATGGAGGAGATGTCCTACCGCGGCGACCTCAAGGTGGTGCACAAGATCCCCAGCTTGCTCGAGTACAAGAGCCCCACCACGCTCGAGATGTGCGACGTCGTCACGTACCTGGTGGAAGACCCGGACCCAAACGGCCCCTTCGGCGCCAAGGAAGTGGGCCAAGGGCCGCTGCTGCCCGTGATGCCGGCGGTCGCAAACGCCGTGTACGACGCCGTCGGCGTGCGGGTCGACGAGATTCCGGTGACGCCCGAGAAGGTCCTCAAGGCCTTGCGACGCAAGGCGAAAGGCGAAGAGGGACGGGTCGGGCCTCTGAGTTTCCCCGACGTCCCCTGGCCCGAACCCACTCGCGTCCCGCCGCCCTGGGAGGGCGGGGACGGAAAGGCTGTGCAGCTCCTCCCCGCCTAGTCGTCTCTCCTGGGTACCTCACCCCTGGAGGGACCGATGTCGCTCCACCCCGTTCGACTGCTCATGCTCCTCGCGGCGGTCGCCGCACCCCGAACCATCGCCGTTGAGACCGGCCGCATCGAAGGCCACGTGCGCAACGCGACCTCGGGAACGCCGATCGCGAACGCTCAGGTCGTGGTGGTTGGCACGTCGCTCACAGCCGTCACCAGCGACAGTGGCTTCTACGCCATCGCCAACGTGCCGGTCGGTACCTACACCGTGCGCGCCCAGTTCATCGGCTACAAGCCCGCCGACTCATCCGGTGTCCGCGTCGCGGCGAACCAAACCGTCACCGTGGACCTCAGGCTCCAATTGTCACCCGTCATGTTGACAGGAATCGTCGTGACCGGCGCGCCCAGTCCCGCCGCGGAGCGCCTTTCGGTGAGCAGCTCGTCCGTCACGATCAACGGCGTGATGGCGCGCCAACGTGGCGCCGCGCGCGCGGACGTCGGGCGCGGATACCCCCCGCAGACGCCGGAACCGTGGCGCTATCAGGGACAGCCCGGGAACCGCGAGCAGTACGATGAGATCGTCGAGAACCCGTTCGTCGCCGTTTCGGTGGACCCGCTGTCCACGTTCTCGATCGACGTCGACCGCGCGTCGTACAGCAACGTGCGCCGGTTCATCATGCAGGAGGGTCAGCTCCCTCCCCCGGATGCGGTGCGCATCGAGGAGCTGGTCAACTACTTCCCGTACAGCTATGCCGAACCCGAGGGCGACGCTCCGCTGGCCATCCATGCCGAGGTTGGGGCGGCGCCCTGGAAACCGCAGCATCGCCTGGTGCGGATCGGCCTGCAGGCGCGGCGCGTCCACCTCGAGAACCTGCCGCCTTCGAACTTCGTCTTCCTGCTCGACGTCTCGGGTTCGATGATGGACGAGAACAAACTGCCCCTCGTCAAGGCGGCGATGCGCCTGCTCGTGAATGAGCTGCGGCCAAAAGATCACGTCGCCATCGTCGTGTACGCCGGCTCCGCGGGTCTCGTCCTGCCATCCACAGCGGGCACCGAGAAGGACAAGATCCTCGATGCCATCGGGCGTCTCGAGGCCGGGGGCAGCACGGCCGGCGGCGCCGGTATTCGGCGGGCTTACGACGAAGCGGTCGCGAACTTCATTCGCGGAGGCAACAACCGCGTCATCCTCGCGACGGACGGCGATTTCAACGTCGGCGTGTCGAGCGATGCGGAAATGGTCCGGTTGATCGAAGAGAAGCGTCAGACGGGTGTGTTCCTCACCGTGCTGGGCGTCGGCGAGGGCAACCTCCAGGCGGCGAAGATGGAGAAGCTCGCCGACCACGGGAACGGCAACTACGCCTATCTCGACAATCTCTCCGAGGCGCGGAAGGTGCTGGTGCATGAGCTGGGCGGCACCCTCTACACGGTCGCGAAAGACGTGAAGATCCAGGTCGAGTGGAATCCCGCGCGAGTGCGCGCGTATCGCTTGATCGGCTATGAGAACCGGATGCTCCGCAACGAGGACTTCACCGACGACAAGAAAGACGCCGGTGAGGTCGGATCGGGACATTCCGTCACAGCGCTCTATGAAATCGTTCCCGTCGGCGTCACGACCGACGTGACCATCCGGGTGCCCGACTCGCTGCGCTATCAACACCGCAGCGTCGAGGCGAGCTCCGCGGCCGGCCCGGAGCTGTTGTTCGTGAAGGTGCGGTACAAGGCACCCGACGGCGACGAAAGCCGGCTCTTGAGCCGGGCCGTCCTCGCCGAGGAGGGAACCGCTCCCTCGGTGGACTTTCAGTTCCAGGCCGCCGTAGCGGAGTTCGGCCTGCTGCTCCGCAATTCCGACCACCGCGGCAAGGCGGAGCTGTCGCACGTGATCGCGGCCGCCCGCGACGCGCTGGGGGACGATCCCGAGGGCTACCGCGCCGAGTTCGTCAAACTCGCCGAGGCCGTGCGCGGCATCGGTCTCGCGCGCGGCGACGCGCCACGATGAGGCTGGACTGTGCGGGAGCCGCAGCGTAAAGTCACACGCATGCTGCGGCTCCCCTCGTTCACGTATCGACAGCCCAAGTCACTGTCCGAAGCCCTGCGAATGAAAGCCGACGCGGGACCCGACGGCATGTTCGTCGCTGGTGGGACGGATCTTTATCCCAACATGAAGCGGCGGCACCAAGAGCCGCGGACGGTCATCTCCCTCATGGCGATTCCTGAGCTCGGTCAGATGGAACGATGGAACGTTGGAACGTGTGTCACGTTGAGTACTCTTTCCAACGTTCCATCTTTCCAACGTTCTCACTCGGCCGTCACCACCGCCGCCCGGCTCGTCTCGACTCCCCTGCTCCGCAACATGGGCACCCTCGGCGGCAACCTCTGCCTCGACACGCGCTGCAACTACTACAACCAGTCGTACGAGTGGCGGAAGGCGATCGACTTCTGCATGAAGAAGGACGGCGCGATCTGCTGGGTCGCGCCGTCGTCGCCGCGGTGTTGGGCGGTGAACTCCTCCGATATCGCTCCGGTGATGGTGGCGATCGGCGCCGAGTATCGGTTAGTCGGTCCCCAGGGTGAGCGGGTGGTGCCGGCGGGCCGGTTCTATCACAACGACGGGATCAACTACCTCACGAAGCAGCCCGACGAGATTCTCGCCGAGGTGCGCCTACCGGCGCCGGACGGCTGGGATGCCGTCTATCACAAGCTGCGCCGGCGGGGCTCGTTCGATTTCCCCGTGTTGGGAGTCGCGGCATGGATCAAGTGGCTTGGCAAGAAGGTCGGGGAGGCTCGCATCGTCCTGGGTGGCGTGGCGAGCTGGCCGCAGGAGGTTCCGGAGGCAGCCGCGGTCCTAAAGGACGCCGCGCTTACTGACGACATTATTGGACGCGCGGCAGATGCCGCGTACCGGCCCTCGAAGCCGATGGATAACACCGATTTCGATCTGTCGTGGCGCAAGCAGATGACGCGGGTGTACGTGACGCGAGCGCTAGAAGAGCTGCGGGTGCGGCGACGCTAGAACTTGAGCAGTCCCACCACCGTCAGCGCCGTTCCCACCCAGAAGAGGAACATCCACTTCACCAACTCGGCCTTGAGGCCCGCCAACCCGCCGCCCAACTCGCCGCGCAGGCCGGCGAGCTCCCCACGAAACTCGGCACGCAGCTCGGCGAGCTCCCCACGAAACTCGGCACGCAGCTCGGCGAGCTCCCGACGGAGCTCACTTCGGAACTCGACCAGCCGCTGCTCGAGCTTCGCGTCAAATCGCGCAAAGTTGAGTTCGTTCAGCTCTCTCAAGTCCGCCCGGTACGTGGCATCCACCTTGTTGAACCACTCCACCAGCTCGTTGGCGACGTCGTCGCCGAGCTTGTCGTAGAACTTCCGAGAGAGTTTCGCGGTGATCGGCATGGGTTGCTCGAGTAGGATGCCGCCCGCACTTTAACCATACGCTCGGCGCGGCCGGTAAGCAAAGGCCCGCGTTGCGGACCCAATTCCTGCGCGACCTGGAGTAGCCCATGCGAATCCCGGCCCTAGCCATTTGTCTCCTGACCTCCTCCCTCTCCGCCCAACGCCCCACCGCCCCCGCCCTCCCGCGCGACCTCGATGCCTACGTCGCCCGTGTGATGAGGGACTTCGAAGTGCCGGGCATCGCGCTCGCCATCGTCAAGGAGGGCCGCGTCCTCCTCGCCAAGGGGTATGGCGTCCGCAAGCTCGGCGACCCCACACCGGTGGACGACCACACGCTCTTCGGCATCGCATCCAACACGAAGGCATTCACGGCGACCGCGCTCGGCATTCTCGTAGAAGAGGGCAAGCTCCAGTGGGATGCGCCCGTGATCAATTATCTGCCCTGGTTCCAGATGTACGACCCGTTCGTGACGCGCGAGATCACCATTCGTGATCTGCTCGTGCACCGCAGCGGCCTGGGACTCGGCGCCGGCGATCTGCTGTGGTGGCCGACGTCGACGTACGACCGCAAGGAGATTGCCCGCCGGCTCCGTTACATCAAGCCGGAGACGAGTTTCCGGACGGCGTATGCCTACGACAACGTGCTCTACAGTGTGGCCGGCGAGGTGATCGAGGCGGTCTCGGGACAGACCTGGGAGGATTTTGTGTCGTCGCGCATCCTGGCGCGGGTAGGCATGACGGGAAGCAGCGTGCGGCACTCGGCCGCCGCGGCTGGAGGCAATGTCGCGACGCCGCACGCGGAGATCGATGGACACGTCCGGCCGATCTCGCCTTTCGGCAGCGACAACGTCAATCCCGCGGGAGGCATCAACGCCAGCGCCACGGATATCGCCAAGTGGCTCATCGTGCAGCTCGATTCGGGGAGGCTGGCCGACGGCACGCGGCTCTTCAAACCGCAAACGACGTTCGAGCTGTGGTCGATCGTGACGCCGTATCGGGTCGGGCGGGTGCCCCCCGACCTCGCGGCGCAGCAGGCCAACGTGGCGGGATATGCGCTGGGGTTCGAAGTGCGGGACCTCCGCGGTCACAAGGTGGTGACCCACACGGGTGGTCTGCCGGGCTACGTCTCCCGCATCACGCTCGTGCCCGACGAGCGGCTCGGCATCGCGGTCTTTACGAACCAGGAGATCGGCCAGGCGTTTCAGTCGATCACCTGGCGTCTCCTCGACCATTTCCTGGGCGCCCCGCCCCCGCCCACCGATTGGCAAACGGTCTATAGGACCCGGAAGGCAACGCAGGACTCCATCGTCGCGGTTCAGGAGCAGACCGCCGCCGCGGCACGCGACACCGCGTCACGCCCCTCGCTGCCGCTCGCGAAGTATGCGGGGGCGTATCGCGACGCCTGGTACGGCGACATCTCGATCGCGTTGGAAAACGGCAAGCTCGTGATGCGCTTCTCGCACTCGCCCTCCCTCACGGGGGACCTCGAGCACTTCCAGTACGACACGTTCATCGCGCGCTGGCGCGACCGCGAGCTCAGGGCGGACGCGTATGTCACGTTTGGCCTGAACCCCGACGGGTCGATCGATCATGTGAAGATGGCGGCCGTGTCCCCCGCCACGGATTTCAGCTTCGACTTCCAGGACCTGTTGTTACTCCCCACCCCCACCCGCACGCCCGCCCCCTGAGTCGCCGCCAGCGCCGGGGGTGACCGCGGCACCCTAGGCGTGGTCTCCCTATGACGTGCTCACTCTCGCTTTCATCTTCAGCCTGGTCCGACCAGCGGCTTCCGACTCGCCCCCACCGCGTCTGCCGCCGCTTCCGGCTCTTCCTGCGCGCAGCGAGGCGCATGGCCGCCCGGCCGACCCGATCAATTTGGTCTTCCTGGGAAGCGCCGCCGATCTGGACCGGGCGTTCCGCGCCGCGGGGTGGAGCCGGGCGTCGCCCAAGTCGGTCGGCACCCTGATCGAAGAGGCGGTCGCGGTTCTCGCCAGCCGCCCCGACGCGCACGCGCCGGTTTCCACCCAACACGTGGCGGGACGGGCGCAGGACGCGACCTACGAGCTGCCCGGGCGCACCGCTCGCGCCCGCGATCACGTGCGCCTGTGGCGCGCGGGCGGCGACGGCGACGCCTGGGCTGGCGCCGCCACCCAGGATGTCGGGATGCTCGTCAATCCGTTCAAGCTGCGAATCACGCACCGCGTCGCGCCCGCGGTCGATGACGAGCGCGACCGCATCGTCGCTGCGCTGCTGCTGGAAGGCTGCGCGGACCTACTGGGTTACGTGCGGCTCGCGGGCGCCGTGCGGACCGGGCGCAACGCGACCAGTCAGCCGTTCTTCACCGACGGACGTGCCGCCGTCATGCTGGTACACGACTGCCCGCGAGGACTGTGAGCACGCGCGAGGCGCTCCCCCGGGGCAGCGCGCCCGCGCCCACGTTAGATTCGCCGCACGCGCCGCGCGCCCAACTGCCACCGCCGGCGGCGCCACGGACGCAGCAAGAATACGATCGCCATGAATCCCAGCGGCCACAGCAGCAATCGCACGCCCGAGAAACTCCAGAACGTCGTCACCAATAGCGCGACGATGGCGAGGCGCGCCACACTCAAAAGCCACCATGCCGCGACTCGCGGGCGCCCCATCGGTTCCACCTCATCCAAGTCGCGGGCCGCGGGCAGATCCGCGATCAACCGGTGGAGTTCCTCGCGATAGGTCGCAGCCGAGGCCGTCGCGAGGCGTTCTCCGGCTTCTTCAGGCGACAGCCGTCCCTCAGCCGCTGCGGCCTGCAGCAGCTGGGCCACACGCTCGCGCTCGGCGTCGGAAGCACGCATGCCGCGGGTCAGGTCGGGGGCGCTCATGATTGCACCAGCGCGTCGATCTCCTGCGCCGCCCGTTTCAAGATGTCGCTGATTTTCTGGCGCACCGTGTCGTCACGAGAGCGCCAGCCGGCCCGATACGCGCTTCTGAGCAGCGCGCCCATCGCGCGATTCAGGTCGCCCATGCCGCCCCCCAGCACTTCGTCCACCGCCTCTTTCACGCGGTCGAAGATGTCCTCGACCACGTCGCGGTGCTCCTCGAGAAACTTGAGTCCCGCGTCTGTGATCTCGTAGACCTTCTTGCCTTCGATGTCCTTCGCGCGCACCAGTCCCTCGTCCTCGAGCCACTGCAGCGTGGGATACACGGTGCCGGGCGACGCCGAGTAACAGCCGTGCATCTGATCCTCCAGCTCCTTCATCACTTCATAGCCGTGGCGTGGCTTGTCCTTGAGCAGTTTGAGAATCACGTACTTCATGTCGCCGGCGCCGAACCATTGGCGTCGCCGACCGCCTCGGCCGAACCCCACGAACCCTGGCCCGAAGCCCTGCCACCCCCATCCGCGCCTCATACTGGCCTCCTTGATATGTCGTCCCGATACTGCGCCACGATACGTCAAGACGATATATCGTACGATGGGTCGCGTCAACCTGTTTCCGACAATGCCGTGTCTAGGCCTCCTGTCACAAGTCATCGTGACACTTGAGCTTGCACCGTAGGCCGGTAGCCGTACATTGTACCTCCCCTAACCGTCCCAGCGCCCTTGGAGAGGAGTCTCAGATGGCTGTGCAGGTCACGCCGCACCCGGCCTGGGTGGCGGAACTCGACGCCGCACTCGAACCGAGCCGGCAGGCGATTCTCGACACTCCCGTCATCGTGGATGCGTCGGAGAACCAGTTGGTAGACGGCCAGATCCAGAATTTCCTGGTGGGCTTCTACCCGATCATCCGTGACTTCCCCCAATGGCTGCAAATGCTGCTCGACCGCTCCCCCGCGCTGGGACGTGAGTTCTTCACCGACAACATCCGCGTGGAGCGCCGCCACGACGCCATGTGGCGGGCGATGGGAGACGGCTTTACCGTTCCCAAGAAGCGCTTTCAGACACCGGAGCCGATGGCGCCGGAGGTCAAGTCATTCCACGGGTACCTGACGGAGATGTGCCGCACCGCGGAGTTCGGCTCGGCGGTCTCCGCGACGAACTATGCCGTCGAGGGCGTGGCGCAGAAGATCTCCGAGAAGGCGTTGCGCGGCCTCGGCAAGAACGCAAAAATCGGCCCACGCGGGCGCTGGTGGCTCGAGGAGCACGCCAAGTACGATGACGAGCACCCGATTCACGCGCTCGAGATCATCAAGGACTGCGTGAAGCGCGGCCCCGATAACCCCCGCGCGGTGACCGACTCCGCGCTCAAGAGCCTCGCCATGATGCGTGAAGCGATGGAAGCCACCTACCGCGCGTGAGCAAGGCTCGCCGGGTCTCGCCTGGGGGGACGCTCAAGCGACCGCGGCTCGACCTGCTGCAGGCGGCGGCCGACATCGTGAGCGCCCTGCCGGACGCCGTCGTCGTGACCGGGTTGGACCGGCGCGTGCTGGCCGTGAACCAGGCGGCGGCCGACCTGCTGGGGTCGCAGGTGACGGACCTTGTAGGCCAGCTGACCGCCGACCATGTCGCGTCCGTCGAGCGGCCACACGTGGCGGAGCAGGAAGACCGGGTTTTCGCCGGCGAGGTACAGCGCTACGAGACCAAGGTCCTCAACCAGGCGACCGGCGAGGAACGCGACGTCGCGGTCTCGAGCGGTCCCTTCCGCGTGGACGACGAGCTGATCGGCACCGTCGCCACCCTGCGCGACATCACCGACCCAAAGCGCGCCCACGACACGCTGTCCCGCTCCGAGGCCCGATACCGGAATCTCGTCGAATCGGCCTCGGACGCGATCGTGACCCTCGACGCCAACGGCAGGTTCACCACGGTGAACCACGCTGCCGAGATCATCTCCGGGTACCGGCGCGAGGAGCTGGTGGGCCAATGGTTCGCGCCGATGCTCTCTGACGACGAGCTCCCCAAGGCCCTGGCCCATTTCCAAAAAGCGCTGGCCGGTGAGACGGGGTTGTTCGAGACGCAGTTCTACCGCAAGGACGGCGAAGGTCGCACGATTTCGGTCACGTACTCGACCCCGCAGCGGGACGAGGAGGTGCTCTGCCTCATTCGTGACGTGACCGACCAAAAGATGCTGCAGGAGCAGCTCATCCAGTCGGAGAAGATGTCGGCCATCGGACAGCTCGTGTCGGGCGTGGCGCACGAGCTGAACAACCCGCTCGCCGGCATCTCGGCGTTCGCGCAGCTGCTGCTGGCCGAAAAGCGCTTCCCTCCCGATCAGCGCACGGCCGCGGAGACGATCTACAGCGAGGCCCGCCGGGCCAGCCGGATCGTGCAGAACCTCCTGACCTTCGCGCGCCAGCACAAGGCGGAGAAGGGGCCGGCGGCCATCAACCAGGTGCTCGACGACACGCTCGAGCTGCGGGGCTACGAGCTGCGGGTCCGCGGCATCGACGTGCGCCGTGAGTACGACGAGGCGCTCCCCGACACGATGGGCGACGCCCACCAGCTGCAGCAGGTCTTCCTGAACCTCATCACCAACGCCGAGCAGGCGATGGAGCGTGCCGAGGGCCGCCATCACCGGCTGACGGTGCGCACGCGGCGCTCCGGCGACGCCATTCGCATCGAGATCGAGGACACCGGCAGCGGGGTCCCGGCAAACCTGCTGGAACGCATCTTCAACCCGTTCTTCACCACCAAGCCCACCGGGCACGGGACGGGGCTCGGCCTCTCCATTTCGCTGGGCATCGTGCGCGAGCACGAAGGCCGCATCTGGGCGGAGAACGCCGCGCAGGGCGGCGCCCGCTTCGTGGTCGAGCTCCCGGTCATCGTGCCGCGCACCTCAGGGGACTTTCCCGCCACGCTGGCGGCGCACCCGGTGGGCGACAGCCTGCACATCCTGGTGGTGGACGACGAAGCCTCGGTGCGCGTGGCGCTGCAGCGCTATCTGGCCGCTCGCGGCCACGACGTGGAAACGACCGCCAGCGGGCAGGACGCCCTCGCGCTGCTCCGGGCCGGCGAGTACGACGCCGTCATCGTGGACATGCGCATGCCGGACCTCTCCGGTGAGCAGCTGTTCGAGGAGCTGCGCGCGGCCGATCGCGAGCACGCCGAGCGCGTGATCTTCACCACGGGTGACTTGGTGAGCGAGCAGATGCGGCGCTTCCTCGACGGGTCGGGCCGCCCTTGCGTGCCCAAGCCGTTCGAGTTCTCGTCATTCGACCAGGTGCTGCCCGCGGCGCGTCGCCGCGTGTAGGGGCGCAGCAATGCTGCGCCCCTACATCGCTCCGACCACTTTCAACCCCTGCCCTAATCCATGCGCCCATTGCTGCTCCTCACCCTGCTGACGTCGCCGCTCGCCGCCCAGGGATTCGACTTCTACGCCCGTGGGCCCTATCGGCCGGCGGTGCCCCGCCCGGAGGCCATCACCGGCTACGCCGCGGGCGAGCAGCACACCATGTACGCAGTAATGCAACACTATCTCGACACCCTCGTCGCCACCGCAGGCGAACGCGTCCGCATCGAGCGTTGGGGAGAGACGGCGGAGCACCGCCCGATCCGGGCGCTGATCATCTCCGACCCGGCGAACCTGGCCCGGCTGGACCAGATCCGCGCCGACATGGCCGAGCTGGCGGACCCGCGGCGCACTTCGCCGGCGAGAGCGGCGGAGATCGCCGCAAAGGACCCGGCCGTTGCCGTATTCCAGTACTCGGTGCATGGGGACGAGCCCGCGGGCTTCGAAGCCGCGATGCAGGTCGCCTATCAGCTCCTCGCCTCGGACGAGCCGCAGACGCTGGAGCTCCTCAAGTCGGTGGTTCTGGTGCTGAACCCCTCGGCGAACCCCGACGGTCACGAGCGCTTCGCCGCCTGGTACAACTCGGTCGCGGTGGGCGCCGACAATCCCGCCGCCTTCGAGCAGCACGAGCCCTGGAGCGTGACCGGCCGGTTCAACCACTTTCGGTTCGACATGAACCGCGACCTGCTCGCGCAGAGCCAGCCCGAGGTGCGCGTCATGATGGCCGGCGTGCTGCGGTGGCGGCCACAGGTGTTCGTCGATCATCACTCCACGACGCCCACGTTCTTCTTCCCCCCGGTCGCCCAGGCGGTCAACCGCAACCTGCCGCCGCAGACGACGAAGTGGTTCGACACCTACGGACGCGGCAACGCCGCGGCGTTCGATCGTTTCGGCTGGCAGTATTTCGTGCGCGGGGTCTTCGACTTCTTCTACGTCGGCTACTGGGACGAATGGAGCACCTTCCAGGGTGCGACAGGGATGACCTACGAGACCGATGGCGGCCCGGAGTTCAACAAGCGGCGCGACGACGGCTCGATCACGACGTTCCGCGACGGGATCGCGCACCATTTCGTGGCGTCACTCGCCACGCTCGAGACCACGGCGAAGAACCGTCAGAGCCGCCTGCTCGATTACTACGAGTTCCGCCGTTCCGCCCTCGCCGAGGCGGCCCTGGACCGGATGAAGCGCGTGGTCATCGAGCCGGGCACCGATCCCCGCATGACCGCGCACGTCATCGGTCTGCTGCTGGCGAACGGGATCGAGGTCACGCGCCTGGCCCAACCCGCCACGTCGCGCGCCGCTCATGCTTACCTCGGTGGGAGTGGACCGGCGTCGGCGCGTACCTTCCCAGCCGGCAGCTACGTGATCGATCTGAACCAGCCGCAGCGCCGCATCGCGAAAGGCGTGCTCGAGCCCGATGCGGAGTTCGACCGCAGCTTCGTGGAGCGGGAGCTCGGCAAGTTCCAGCGCAACCGCCGCCGCGGTGAGGACGCCGATAAAGAAGACTACGGCTTCTACGATATCACGGCCTGGTCCCTGCCGTTGAGCTTCAATCTCGACGCCTACTGGACCGAGGACGCGGCGCCCGGTCCCGGCACGGCGGTGACCGACACCGCCGTCCCGGCGCCTCCCGCCCCCGCGCGGGCGGGCTCGGCCTACGCGTTCCCCAATGACAATCTCGGAGCGGCGCGGCTCGCGCTGGCGCTCGAGGCCGAGGGGTTCCGGCTCGCCGTCGCGACGCGGCCGCTTCGCGCCGACGGGCGCACTTACCCGCGCGGCACGTTCGTCGCCCGGGTGCAGCGGAACTCGGCGGCGTTACCCGATCGAATCGCGGCGTTGGCGCCGGCGCTGGGCGTTCCTGTGACCGCCGTACAGAGCGCCTTCGCCGACACGGGCGATGTGGGGACCGGTTCCACGGACGTGTGGGGGCTCCACGGTCCGAAGATCCTGGTCGCCGCGGGGGACGGCGTGTTCGAGACGAGCTACGGCGCGTTGTGGCATTTTCTCACGCGCGACCTCGGCGTCCCGTTCACCCCCGTGCCGCTCCGTAGCATCGGCGGCATGGAGGACCTGAGCACGTACAACGTGATCATCGTCCCGGACGGCCGTGGGAGCCGGATGCGGCGAGAGCTGGGAGATGCGGGCGCGACAGCGCTGAAAGCGTGGGTCCGCTCGGGTGGGGTCTTGATCGGGTTCGGGGGCGCGGGCGAGCTCGCCGCCAACAAGGACCTCGAGCTCTCGACGGTGGCAACGGTGGGCGCGGACAGCAGCCTGAAAGGCGACACGACCGCGCCGGGCTCGGTGCCGCCGCTCGTGTCGGCCACTGCGGCACCCAAGGACCGCCCGGAGTGGATCCCGGGCGCGATCTTCCGCGCCACTCTCGACCCGACGCACTGGCTCACGCTGGGATACACGGGCGACCGGCTCCCCGTCTTCATCGACGGTGACGTCTTCTGGCGGCCGTCCAAAGGCGGCGCCAATCCGGTGGTGTTTACCGGCGATTCGCTCGTCCTGTCGGGATTCACCTGGCCGGGGAACACCGAGCGGCTGCTGAAGGGGACCGCGTGGGCCGCGGTCGAGAACCAGGGCAGCGGGCGCGTGGTGCTATTCCTGAGTGACCCGCTCTTCCGGGCCTTCTGGCGCGGCCCGGCCCGGCTCGTGACCAACGCCATCCTGATCGGTCCGAACCGCTAGAAAACAACACGGCCGGGGAGGGCTTCCTCCCCGGCCGTCCTGCGTCCGAGCCCCATCCTGATCAGATCGACCGATAGGCACGGACCTTGGCCAGCACCGGAGCGACACGAATCTTGGGCACGACGTTGTAGCGGAAGCGGCTCGGTTCCTCGCGCATCCGCGTGCGGGCGCGGGGCATCATGTACTTGAAGTGCTCGTTCGACTCCGGCACCTTCCACGTGAGCGTCGTGCGTTTCTGCTTCCGCTGCACCTCGATGGACACCGTCTCGCCCGCATCGTAGGAGCGCAGGATGCGCATCGCGTGCTCCGGCGAAGTCGGCTTGCGGCCACCGATCGCCATGATCACGTCGCCGCCTTTGAGCGGCAGCGTCGAGTCTTCCGACGCACGCACGACGAGCACGCCCTCGCGCGTCCCGAAGTAGTCGCCCAAGTCGGGGTTCAAGCTGACGAGCTCGATCCCGCCCCAGGCATCGCCGATGGTGAGTGAGATCGCGCCCGGACCCATCCCCATCAGGGGGCCCTCCCAGTTATGGGGCATCTCGCCCCCCCACTCGGGCGTTCCGGCTTCGACGTGCATGTTGCCGCCCCAGCCCAATTCCTCCGCGACGATCGTCGCCTTGTTGCTCGCGCTGCCACGGCGGTACTCGACCTGGACGGTGTCGCCGGGGTCGAGCTCGTGGGCGAGCTCGATCAGTTTCATGCCGGGACCCGAGTCCTCGTCGTTCTGGGACGCGACGCCGCCGAGGGCCGTGCCTTTGAAGCTCGTGATGACGTCGCCCGCCTTGAGGCCCGCCTTGTCCGCTGGGCCACCGGGCGTCACCGCCTCGATGCGGGCACCGACCTTGTCGTTGGCCGCGTCGGCCACGGTCTTGACCACCACGCCGATCCGGCCGTGGTTATCGCTGAACGAGAAGACGCCGAACGGGCCGGTCTCGACGCGCGTGCGAGCACGCGCGCGCGGCGCCGGCCGGGGCCGGGGCGTCTCCTGCGCCGTCGCCGCGACGGGCGAGAGCGTGAGTGCGGCCACTGCCGCAACGATCCAGGTGCGAGTCATGGTGTGTCCTTCCGGGCCGATCACAGGCCCACGTAGCGAGTGCGGACGGAACGCGCAATCACCAATTGGCGCATCAAATCCACCCGCCGCTGCCAGAGTTTGACGAGGTCGGCGTCCCGTGCCTGGGCTTTCGCCTCCACCCGGCTGGCCAGGTCGCCATCGATGACGGCAATCCGATCTTCGAGCTCGGCCACACGCGCCGCGGTGCGACCCGTCAGGACCCGGCCGTCGAAGTCGTAGTTCTGGAGCTGCTGCTCGAGCGTCGCCGATTGATCCTTCGCCCGCGAGAGCTCCGCGTGCAGCTTACTGCCATCACCGAACCGCGGCACGAGCATGACGCCGACGAGCGCGGCGGCGGCGGCGAGTCCCCACCCACTCCACGTCCGGCGGCGGCGCACCCGCTCCACTCGCGCGGCATCGCGCACGATCGACCAGCGGTCGCGCGGGGGCCGCAGCGCCGGCAGCGCCTTGAGCTGCGCCACGCGCTGGTACAGGCCGTCGAGCTCCGCGCGGCAGGCCGCGCAATCCTCCACGTGCCGCCGCGCCCAGGCCGACGCCTCGCCCGCCCGCAGCGCCAGGAGATCGTCCATTGTGCAATGCATCATGCGTGTGCTCCTTCGCCTTCGCCTGCGCCCTCACCCAGCATTCCCCGCAACCGCGCGTGGGCGCGCGCCAGCTGCGATTTCGAAAAGCTCACCGACTTGCCCATCAGCTCACTGATCTCCTCGTGCGTGTAGCCCTCGACGTCGTGCAGCCATACCACCGCCCGGGACGTGTCCGTCAGCTGCTCGAACGCCCGCTCCAGATCGATGTTCGCTGCGACGTGCATTCCTGTTTTTCCATGTTCCTCATCCAGGGGCTCCGTCGCTCGAATGTGGTCTCGGCGGATTCGCATCAGCGCCTTCGTTGCCGCGATCCGGCGGACCCAGCCCCACAGGTACCCTTCACCGCGGTAGTTGCGAATGCTCTTCACGACTTCCAGAAACGTCTCCTGCAGCACGTCCTCGGCGTCCTCGGCGTTCCGCAGCATGCGTCGCGCCAGGTTGTAGACCGGCGTCTCGAACGCGCGGAACAACGCCTCGAGGGCTGCTTCATCTCCGGCTTGCGCGCGGGCGACGAGGACGTCCGGAACGGCGAGGGCCACGGTCATTGTCCAAACCTATAGATGTGCGAGGTGGTTAGAGCGTCGCGCGACTGTGAGTGGGGCGTGGGGCGTGGGTTGTGCACCCTACGCCCCACGCCCTGCGCCCCACTCCCCTAAATTGTTGCCCGATAGTAACTTGCCACCCATGTCGAAGCGCGAGCTGCACAACTGGTTGCACCACTGGCAAGACGAAGGGGACGCGGCGTTCCTCTACGGCGTCCTGGCGTCCAAGGAGCCCGACCCCAAGAAGCGCGAGATCTACCAGAAGCTGGCGGGGGTCGAGCAGCGGCATACGCAGATGTGGGCCAAGCTGCTCGGTGACCACGGACATCCCGTGCCCGCTGCCGGCCCGGCGCCGACGGTCAATGCGCGCGTGATGGCCTGGCTCGGCCGGCGCTTCGGGCCCCGTTATCTCCTGCCGCTGCTGCTGCGAGAAGAGGGCCGCGAGGTCAAGGGGTACATGGACCTGCACCGCGCGTCTCCGGCGGGTGACGCGAAGGCGGTGTCGCTCACCCTGGCCAAGGAGTCCGCGGCGCACGCCGAAACGCTCGCCGGGCTCGCGGGATCGAAGAGCGAGCCCTGGCACCGGGCCGAATCCGGCGGCTTCCTGCGCAACGTCGTGTACGGGTTCAACGACGGCCTCACCGCGAATTTCGGGTTGGTGGCGGGCGTGATCGGGGCGGCGGTGCAGCCGCACGTGATCATGATCTCGGGCGTCGCGGGAATGATCGCCGACGCCCTGTCGATGGGCGCCTCCGGCTACCTGGCCGCCAAGAGCGAGCAGGAGGTGTACGCGCACGAGATCGCGATGGAGAAGGAAGAGATCCGCCTGATGCCGGAGGTGGAGGAGGAAGAGCTGGCATTGATGTATCAGGTGAAGGGCGTGGATCCGCGCACCGCCCGCCGCATGGCGGAGGAAGTGATGCGCGACCCGGCCCGCGCCCTCGATGAGCAGGTGCGCGAGGAGCTCAAGATCGGCGCAGCGCACTCGACGCCGCTCAAAGAGGGTTGGGTGACGGGCGTGGCCACGGCGGTCGGGGCCCTGATCCCGGTGGCGCCATTCTTGATCTTCAACACGCAAGTCGCGGTGTGGACGTCGTTCGCCGTGTCGATGTTATCCCACTTCGCCGTCGGTGGGGCGCGCAGCGTCTTCACCGGCCGCGGCATCGTGCGCAGCGGAATCGACATGTTCGTAGTCGGGCTGGGCGTCGCGCTCGTCGGATACGTGATGGGAGACTTGGTGGCCAGGGTGCTCTGAGTGCGCCGTGCGCACGGCTCACACCACGAGGTTCAGCAACCGATCCTGCACGTAGATCACCTTCCGCACCTTCTTTCCGTCCACGAACTTCTTGACCGCCTCGTCCGCGAGCGCGCGCGCTACCACCGCATCCTGATCCAAACCGCGAGGCACGATCAGGCGTGAGCGGAGCTTGCCATTCACCTGCACGGCGATCTCCACGTCGCCCGCCGTGGCGAGCCGCTCGTCATACGTGGGCCACCGCTCCTCGAACACCGACCGTGGGTGCCCCAGGAGCTCCCACAGCTCTTCGGCGAAGTGCGGTGCGTAGGGCGCAAGCATGATCACCAGCGGCTCCACCTGCTCCCTGCTCCGTGCTCCCTGCTCCCGCAGTTCGTTGACGTACTCCATCATCGCCGCGATCGCCGTGTTGTAGTCGAGGCTCTCGGTATCGGCTCCCACTTTCTTGATGGTCTGATGCAGTTTGCGCTCGACGTCCGGGGTGACCCTGTTGGCACTGGTTTCGTGGGCGAGTTGCCACACCTTGTCGAGGAAGCGCCGGATCCCGATGATCCCGGTCTCCCTGAAGTCCCCGCCCTCCTGGAAGGCGCCGAGGAACATCAGGTACATCCGGAAGGTGTCGGCGCCCCACTGCTGGATGTAGGCGTCGGGGACGACGACGTTGCCCCGCGACTTCGACATCTTGGCTCCGTCCTTCACGATCAGACCGTGGGCGCGCAGCTTGGGGTACGGCTCCTCGAAGTGGATGTGGCCCAGGTCCTTGAGCACCATGCTGATGAACCGCGAATACAGCAGGTGCAGCACGGCGTGCTCGTTGCCGCCGATGTAGGTCGAGACCGGCAACCACTTCTTCGTCCTCACCGGGTCGAAAGGTCGGTCCGCGAACTCGGTCGACGGATATCGCAGGTGGTACCACGCCGAGTCGAGGAACGTGTCGGAGACATCGGTCTCCCGCCGGCCCTCACCACCGCAGTCGGGACACTTGACGAAGTACCACTCCTTGTGGCGTGCGAGCGGGCTGACACCGGTATCGTCGGGCCGGAAGTCTTCGATGAACGGCAGCTCGATGGGGAGATCGCTGTCGGGAACCCCCACCGGTCCGCAACGATCGCAATACACGATCGGGATCGGGGGTCCCCAATAACGCTGGCGGGAGATGCACCAGTCGTGCAGGCGATACTGCACGCGCGGGGTCGCCATCCCGCGTCCCGCGAGCCATGCCACGATCTTGCGGCTTCCCTCGCGGCAGGGGAGCCCGTCGAAGGCCCCGGAGTTCATCAACACGCCCTCTTCCGAGATGGTGGGGAGGGGCTCGCCTTCGGCTTTCACGACCTGGCGGATCGGCAGCTGGAACTGCGTGGCGAACTCGAAGTCGCGCTTGTCGTGCGCCGGCACGGCCATGATCGCACCGGTCCCGTACTCCATCAGCACGTAATCGGCGATCCAGATCGGGATCGCCTCGCCCGTGGCGGGGTTCCGGGCGTAGGAGCCGAGGAAGACGCCGGTCTTGGTCTTGTCGCCGACGCGGCGTGACACCACGTCCTTGTTCTGCACCTCGCGCTGGTAGGCCTTGACCGCCGTACGCTGCTCGACGGCGATCAGCTCCTCGACGAGCGGGTGCTCCGGCGCGAGCACCAGATAGGTGGCACCGAACACGGTGTCAGGCCGCGTGGTGAACACCGTGATCTTCTTGCCTCCCGGGGTCTCGAACACCAGATCCGCCCCCTCGCTGCGACCGATCCAGTTGCGCTGTAACGCAACGGTCGAGGAGGGCCAGTCGAGGTTGTCGAGGTTCCGGAGCAGGCGTTCCGCGAAGTCGGTGATCCGAAAGAACCACTGATCGAGGAAGCGCTGCTCCACCGGCGTGTCGCAGCGCTCGCAGCGCCCGTTGATGACCTGCTCGTTGGCGAGGACCGTCCTGTCCTTGGGGCACCAGTTGACCGCGGCGCGCTTCTTATACGCGAGCCCCGCGCGAAACAACTGCAGGAAGATCCACTGCGTCCACTTGTAGTAGGCCGGATCGGTCGTCGACAGTTCGTGGCGCCAGTCGAACATCCCGCCGAAGCGCTTCAGCTGGCGCCCGAAGTTGGCGATGTTCTGCGGGATCAGCTGCGCCGGATTGATCCCGATCGAGAGCGCGTAGTTCTCCGAGTGAATGCCGAACGCGTCGAAGCCCATCGGCTCGAAGACCTCGTAGCCCTGGAGCCGTTTGAAGCGGCCGTAGATGTCGGCGCCCGTGAACGCGAACATGTTGCCGACATGCAGGCCCTCGGCCGAGGGATACGGGAACATCATCAGGTTGTAGAACGGCCTCGCGGCGCCGTCCAAGTCAGGCTCGTTGCTGTGGCCTGCTGCCCACCGGGCTTGCCACTTGGCCTCGACCGCAGCCGGATCGTACGTCGGGAGGGGGTGGGGGACGTCACTCATAAGTGCCTGAAATTAAACGGACTTGCTGCGCGGTGTCACCCTCGGTAGCTTAGCGCGCGACCACCCGAATGGCCACGAAATCCCAGCAACTCCGCCAAAGCTTTCTCGCGTCGGGGGCCGGTACCGCCGTCCTCCTCATCGCCGTGGTCGCCTGGTTCACGGGCAACCGGGTGGAGCGCATCCTCGAGCAGCAGGCCGACGCACGCGGCCGCGACGTGGCCGCCCGCGAGGCCGCCATGGTCACCCACTACCTGAACGAACGCCGCCGGGAAGTCGTCTCCCTGGCGAGCATGCCCCAGCTGATCGGCGCGTTGCGACAGGCGGCCCAGGACGTCGCGGCACGGGGCCTCGACAAGATCGACATTCCCACGCTCGAGCGAATGTTCGCGGGCACCCGGCAGCTGGGCGGAGACCCGGCGCTGCGCGACTACCTCCGCGCTTACACGACGCTCTCCGACTTCGCCGAAATGTTCGTCACCGAGAGCCACGGCCTCAACGTGCTGACGTCCGACCGGCCGTCGGACTTCGTGCAGCGCGATGAGGTGTGGTGGCAGCGGGCCGTGGAAGACGGCGTCTACGAGGGCGACGCGAAGTTCGATTCGTCGGCGGGCGCGGTTTCGTTGGAGTTCGACGTCGCCGTCCGGGCGCCGGGATACACGCGCCCGATCGGCGTCCTCAAGGCCGTGTTCGCCCTGGACAAGCTGGCGAAGCTCGTGGGCTCCGACGAGCTCACGGGCGGAGCCTATATCGAGCTCGTCGACAACGGCGGCCGGGTGCTCGTGTCGAGCGACCCGGCCCAGCTGCTCCAGCCGCTGCAGGATAAGGATCGCATCCCGCTCGCCGCCGGGGCCGCCAGCGGGCTGGTTCAAACGACACAGCGCGGGGAGGAGTTGGTCGTCACCGTGCCCACGAACCAGGGCGAGTGGTGGGTCCTGTACCGCCAGCCCACGGCCACGGCGTTCGCCGCCGCCTACAGCACGCAGCGCAGCGTGTGGCTCGGCGCCGTGCTCGTCGCCGCGCTCGTGGTCGGAGCCCTGTTCTGGCTGTCGCGGCGGCTCAGCCGGCTCGTGACCGAACCGGTGCGGGCGGCGGGGGCGATCGCGAGCCGGGTCGCCGGCGGCGACCTGTCGGTGACGGTCTCCACGCACCGCGCCGAGGCGGCGGAAGTGGAGGAGCTGCTGTCGTCGGTGCACTCGATGGTCGTCGCGTTGCGGCGCCTGGTCGGCGCGATCCGCTCCGCGGCCGACGAGGCGGCGGCCATGGCCTCGGAGATCTCCGCCTCGACCGAGGAAATGAGCGCGTCCACCGAGGAGATGGCGGCCACGTCGCAGGACCTGTCCCGCCGCGCCAGCGAGCAGGCGCAGCTCGTGCGCGCCGCGGCCGACGACGCGGGGCGAATCCTCCAGATCGCCGCGACTCTGGCGTTGGGCGCCGACGAGGCGGTGCGGCGCAACGCGGGGCTCTCGGCGTTGGCGCGCAAGCACAAGGACGTGCTCGACCAGAGCGCCGTGCAGCTCGCCCAGCTCGCCGACGAGGTGGTGAAGGGCGCCGCCGAAGCCGAAGCGCTGGCCGCGGCGTCTGCCGAGATCCAGCGATTCGTCGTCCAGACGAAGGCGGTCGCGACCCAGACGAACATGCTGGCGCTGAACGCGGCGATCGAAGCGGCCCGCGCCGGCCCGCAAGGCCGCGGCTTCGCCGTGGTGGCCGACGAGGTGCGTAAGCTCGCTTCGCTCGCCGCGGCCGCGGCGGGTGACACCGCCGATACGGTGCGGGGCGTGCTGACGCGAGTGCAGGGCACCCGTGACCGGCTGGTGCGCCTCGCGCACGTGGCGGCGTCGGTGCGTGAGGCGGCACAGACTGCCGCTCAGGGCCTCGGCTCCGTGGCCGGCGAGGCCGATGCCAACGCCACCTGGAGCGGGGAGATCGCCCAATCCGCGGCCGCGATGAAGGCCCTGGTGGAGGAGATCGCGAACCGACTGGGAGCAGTGACGGGGCAGACCGACAGCCTGCTAGCGTCCGCGGAGGAGCTCGCGGCCTCGGGAGAGGAGCAGAGCGCGTCGACCCAAGAGATCGCCGCGTCGGCGAATCGTTTGGCCGAGGCAGCGGATAAGCTTACGGGCGCGGTGAAGTCGTTCCGGCTCTTATCAGACGAAGAGGAACCGCCTCCGGTGGAGCGGGAGGCGGCGGACTAGGGTTCGTTAACAGGCCCAGCAGGACGCGGTCGCGCCGGTGGCGGCAGCGGTTCGTTGGGTAGGACCTCAACTTGCCGTCGTCGTTTGACGACGCCGTTCTGGCGGGCCCTGGGTTACAGGACTGTTGCGAGCGGGCAGGAGAACCCGGGCAGGACATCCTCGCCATCGAGCGACTCCTCCGAAGTGACGATCGTCTCGGTCCCGTCGTGGCGATAGACGCGAGCCAGGCGGCGCAGGGGATCTACGACCCAGACGAGCCGCGTCCCAGCGGAGAGCCAGTCGGCCACCTTGGCGAGGACCTCACCGGGGCGGTCGCCCGGCGACAGTACCTCCACGACGAGATCGGGGGCGAGCTCGGCGTACCCAGTCGTGTCGGCGGGTGGGACCCGCTCGCGCCTGACGAACGCGACGTCGGGAGCGCGAACGGTGTCGGGATCGGTCTCCAGCTTGAACCCCGTCTCCGCAGCGAACAGCGCGCCCGCGCCCGTATGCCTCACGTGGGCGCCGAGCTCGAGCGCAAGGTTCATCGCCACGCGGCCGTGCATCGCGCCGGGGGGCTCGCGGACTCTCAGTGCGCCCCGGACCAGCTCGGTCCGCTTGTTGGGCATGTGTGCCTGGAGCAGCTCGTCCGCAGTCATCGACGCGGCGGGAGGCATGGCGGGAACGTAGGCGCGGTCAGCGGGCATGGCAAGGCAAATGTGGACGTGGCGTGTCAACGGGGCGTCACCGAGGCTGACCCAGGGAAGACCACGCTTCCCCGCGACGTGGCGGACTAGGCGCCCGCCGCACTTGACAGCCGCACCGCCAGAGGATTACGTACTCCACATGAGGCTCGTCGCGCGCCATCACCGGCACCATCACCGCCACCCAATCGGGGGGCCGCCGGAGGTGCACGCAAGCTAGTCTCGAGAAACCCGAGCACTTGAGTTCATCGCCGACGCCGGCCCCTGTGGCCGGCGTTTTTGCGTTTGGGATCCAATCACTCTGGAGCGTGCAAAATGATTCTGCGTCTCGGCCTACCGAAGGGCCGCATGGAGGGCGGCGTCGTGTCGCTGCTGGGCGACGCCGGCATCCATGTCCGTCCGGGAGGGGGCGCGCGCGGATACCGCCCGGACGTCTCCCTCCCCGAGACTGAGGCCAAGCTGCTCAAACCTCAGAACGTCGTGGAGATGCTGGCCGCGGGCAGTCGGGATGCGGGGTTCGCGGGAGCCGACTGGGTGGCGGAGCTCCAGGCGGACGTGATCGAAGTGCTCGACACGGAGCTCGACCAGGTGCAGATCGTCGCGGCCGCGCCGGGAGACCTCCCCGAGCGGCGCGTGGTCGTCGCGTCGGAATACGAGCGACTGGCACGCGCGTGGATTGCGGACCGCGGCCTCGCCGCGGATTTCGTCCGCTCCTACGGCGCGACCGAAGTGTTTCCACCCGAGGACGCCGATGTCATCGTCGACAACACCGCCACCGGCGCGACGCTCGAGGCCAACGGTCTCCGCGTGCTCGACGTGCTGATGCGATCGTCGACTCGGCTCTACGCCAACCCGCGCGCCCTCGAAGACTCGGGCCGCCGCCAGCGCATCGAGGATCTCGTGCTGTTACTGCGCTCCGTGCTCGACGCGCGGCGGCGCGTGATGCTGGAGGTGAACGCATCGGCCGAGTGCCTGGACGCGGTCGTGGCCGCCCTGCCCGCGATGCGCCGTGCGACCGTGTCACCGTTGTTCGGCAACAACGGCTACGCGGTGAAGGCGGCCGTGCCTCGGGACGCCCTGCCCCGCGTGATTCCAGCCGTGAAGGCGGCGGGCGGGACCGACGTCGTCGTCTCCCGCCTCGCCCAGATCGTCCCATGAGCCCCACGTTGAAGCTCGACAGCAACGAGGGCCCGTTGCCGCCCGCCGCCCTACTCGAGGCGTTGGCGGGCCTAGACCCGGAGACGCTGCGGCGCTACCCCGACACGTCGGCCCTCGAGGCCACACTGGCCCACCGGGTCGGCGTCGCTGCCGAGCGCGTCGTCGTCACCGCCGGCGCGGACGACGCGATCGACCGCGCCTGCCGCTCCTATCTCGGACCCGGCCGCACGATGATCCTCCCCGACCCGACGTTCGAGATGTTCGATCGGTTCGCCGCACTCGCCGGCGGCTCGCTTCGGCGCGTGCCGTGGCGCGATGGACCGTTTCCCGGCGCCGGTTTCCTCGCCGCCCTGGACGAAAGAGCCGCGGTCATCACCGTGGTATCGCCCAACAACCCCACGGGCGCCGTCGCATGCGCGGCCGACGTACGGCGTCTGGCCCAGGCGGCGCCCGCGGCCTTGGTGCTGCTCGACCACGCCTACGTCGAATACGCGGATGAGGATCTCACTCGGGAGGTGATCGACCTCCCCAATGTGCTCGTGATCCGCACGCTGTCGAAGGCGTGGGGGCTCGCGGGGTGCCGCATCGGGTACGCGATCGGAAATCCCGAGGTCGTGTCGCGCCTGCGGGCCGCGGGCGGACCCTACCCCGTGGCCGCCCCGTCGGTCGCGATCGCTTTGCGGCGGCTCGCCGATGACCCTGCGGCACTGCACGCCCACATCGCGTGCGTGCGAGAGGAGCGGACCGCCTTGTGCACGCTCCTGACGGCATTGGGGCTCGAGCCGCTGCCCTCGCAGGCCAATTTCGTCTACGTCGAGTGTGGGGCACGTGCAGCGTTTCTCGCGGCCGCCCTCGCGGCCCTCGGCGTTCTCGTGCGCACCTTCCCCGACCGCGCGGGCCTGACGACCGCACTGCGCGTCACGCTCCCGGGAGACGGCGGCGCGTTTGAGCACCTGGGCGCGGCGCTCGAAACCGCGTTGACGCCCGACGCGCTCCTGTTCGACCTGGACGGCGTGCTCGCGGACGTGCAGCACTCCCAGCGAGCCGCCATCGCCGCGACGGCGCAGTCGTTCGGCGTGGCGGTCACGTCCCCGCAGGTCGCGGCGGCGATCCGAGGCGGCGACGCGGCGAGCGACTGGCTCGTCACGCGACGGCTGATCGAAGCGGGTGGCCAGTGTACGTCACTCGACGACGTCATCGCGCGCTATCAGTCGCTGTACATGAGTCTTCGTGAGCGTGAAGCGCTCATTCCCACCACGTCGTCGTTGGAGCGGCTGGCCGCGCGCCGGCCCCTGGCGATCGTGACGGGCCGACCGCGCGCCGAGGCCGAGTGGTTCCTGGAGCGCGCAGGCGTCGCGCAGCTCTTCGGCACCCTCGTCGCGATGGAGGACGCACCCGCGAAGCCCGACCCGGCGCCCGTGCGGCTGGCGCTCGAACGACTCGGCGTCCGCCGGGCCTGGATGATCGGCGATACCCCCGACGACATGCGCGCCGCCGCGCAGGCGGGCGTGCTGCCCATCGGCGTCGCCGCCCCCGGGGACGAGGCTCCGGCGGGTGGCGCCTGGGTCTTGGGGCAACTCACCGATCTCCTCGAGCTGCTGCCATGAACCGGACTGCCGCCGTTGAGCGGATCACCAAAGAGACCACCGTCAACGTCACGCTCACGCTCGACGGGACGGGCAAGGCCGACGTCAGCACGGGGGTCGGGTTCCTCGATCACCTGCTCGACACCCTGGCGCGGCACGCCGCCTTCGACTTGACGCTTGTCTGCAAGGGCGACCTGCGAGTCGACGACCACCACACAGCGGAGGATTGCGCGCTCGGGCTGGGTGAGGCGCTCGACCGCGCGCTCGGCGAGCGCCGCGGGGTCGCCCGATTCGGGTCGGCGTTCGCACCGCTCGACGAGGCGCTGGCGCGAGCGGTCGTCGACCTTTCGGGGCGTCCGTACTCGAGCGTCGACCTGTGCCTCCGGCGTGAATCAATCGGCGGACTCGCCTGTGAGAATGTGGCGCACGTCCTGCGCTCTTTCGCCGTCGCCGCACGCCTCACCCTGCACGTCGACGTGCTGCGGGGCGAGAACGACCACCACCGTGCGGAGGCGGCGTTCAAGGCTGTCGCTCTCGCGCTGCGTCAGGCTGTGGCCTGCTCGGGAAGGGACGACGACATCCCTTCGACAAAGGGCGTCTTGTGATCGCGGTCCTGGAGACCGGCGTGGCGAACCTGGCGTCGATCGCGAACGCCTTCGAGCGGCTGGGTGAGCGCGTCACGCCGACGCACGATCCGGCGGTCGTGCGTGGGGCCGCCCGCCTCGTCCTGCCCGGCGTCGGGGCGTTTGGGCCCGCCGCGGCCGAGCTGCGGGCGCGCGGCCTCGACGTCGCCTTGCGCGACAGCCTAGGACGCGGCACGCCGCTCCTCGCCGTGTGCCTCGGCTTGCAGCTGCTGTGCGACGGCAGCGAGGAGGCACCGGGCGTGCCGGGGCTGGGAATCGTGTCGGGCACATGCCGCCGATTACCCGCCGGTGTGCGGGTACCGCACCTCGGCTGGAACCGCGTGGTCCCGAATCCCGATGGTCGCTTGGTCACGAGCGGCGAGGCGGCATTCGCCAACTCGTACGCGCTGTGCGAGGCGCCGTCCGGCTGGAACACGGCGTGGACCACCTACGGGGCCCCGTTTATCGCCGCGCTCGAGCGCGGCGGCACGCTCGCCTGTCAGTTCCACCCCGAGCTGTCCGGAGCGTATGGCGAGGAGCTGCTGGCGCGCTGGCTGGGCCGCGGCAGCACGAGCCACGCGGCGCCAGCGGCGCGCGCCGCGGGCTTGCTGCGCCGCATCGTCCCCTGCCTCGATGTCCAGGGCGGGCGAGTCGTGAAGGGGGTGAACTTTCAGGGCCTCCGCGATGTCGGCGATCCGGCAGAACGCGCGGCCTCCTATGAGGCGCAAGGCGCTGATGAGATCGTCATGCTCGACATCGGCGCGGCACCGGCAGAACGCGCGACGCAAGTGGAGACCGTGCGGCGGGTGCGTGCGGCGATTCGCATCCCACTCACCGTCGGTGGAGGAGTCCGCAGCGTCGCCGACGCGCGGCGCCTGCTCGGCGCCGGTGCCGACAAGGTCAGCATCAACACCGCCGCCGTTCAGCGACCCGCCCTGCTGAGTGAGCTCGCCGACGCGTTCGGACGGCAGTGCGTCGTGCTGGCGATCGACGCGCGCCGCCACGGCGGTGACTGGGAGGGCCTGGTCGTGGGCGGACGCTCCACCGGCCGACCCGACGCCGTCGCGTGGGCCGTGGAAGGCGAGGGCCGCGGCGCGGGCGAGATCCTACTGACGAGCTGGGACGCGGACGGGACGCGCGGCGGCCACGACCTCCACCTGCTGCGCGCCGTCGTCGATGCGGTTCACGTGCCTGTGATCGCGTCGGGAGGAATCGGGACGCGAGCCCACGTCGTCGAGGCGCTGGCGGCCGGGGCGGACGCCGTGCTGGCGGCGTCGGTGCTGCACGACGGTGCCGAGACGGTCGACGGCATCAAGGCGCACGTCGCGGCGTGCGGCATCGCGGTGCGGCGATGATCGTCCCCAGCATCGATCTCATGAACGGACGCGCGGTGCAGCTGCGGCACGGACGGGAGTTCGTGCTCGACGGCGGAGACCCGCTGGCGCGCCTCGACGAGTTCGCGCTGGCAGGTGAGGTGGCGGTCGTTGATCTCGACGCCGCTCTGGGCCAAGGGTCGAATGCTCCCCTGATGCGGGCGATGGTGCGCCGGGCGCCGTGCCGCGTCGGCGGCGGCATCCGGTCGCTCGACGCGGCCCGCGCGTGGCTCGACGCGGGCGCGAGAAAGGTCGTCCTGGGAACGGCCGCCAGCCCGCAGCTGTGCGGCCAGCTGCCGCGCGACCGCGTGATCGCGGCGGTGGACGCCCAACGCGGTGAAGTCGTGGTGGATGGGTGGCGCACCAAGACCGGCGCGAAGGTACACGAGCGTATCGCACGGCTGGCGCCCTGCGTAGGCGGTTTTCTGTTCACGCAGGTCGAGCACGAAGGGGCGATGGCGGGATTCGATCTGGAGGCAGTTCGCGACGCCGTGCAAGCGGCGGGACCGGCGCGCGTCACGGCGGCAGGCGGAATCACCACCGTTGCCGAGGTCGCCGCGCTCGATGCCGCCCAAGCCGATGCTCAGGTGGGGATGGCCCTGTACACCGGTCGCCTGCTCCTAGGCGAAGCAGTCGCGGCGCCGCTCACTAAGCCGCTCCCTGGCGGCGTGTGGCCCACGGTGGTGTGCGATGAGCTGGGCCGGACGCTGGGACTCGTCTGGAGCACGCGAGAGTCGTTGACCCGCGCAGTCGCCGAGCGGCGGGGGATCTATTGGTCGCGATCGCGACAGGCCGTCTGGGTGAAGGGCGAGACGTCCGGGAACACGCAGGAGTTGCTGCGGGTCGATCTCGATTGCGATCGCGATGCCGTGCGCTTCACGGTTCGACAACACGGCGTTGGGTTCTGCCATCAGGAACGGCGCTCGTGTTGGCCGGACGTGTTCGACCTCGGCGCACTCGAGCGCGTGATCGCGGCACGGCGCGACGAACCGGTGCCGGAGTCCGGTACGGCACGCCTGTTGACGGACGCGGCCTTGTTAGGCGCGAAACTGCGGGAGGAAGCGGGGGAGCTGGCCGCAGCGACTAGCGCGCCTGAGACGGTCCACGAAACGGCGGACCTGTTCTATATGGGCCTCGTGGCGCTGGTGCGGTCGGGCGCGTCGCTCGCGGACGTGCTGGCGGAGCTCGAGCGGCGCCACGGCGCCACGAGCCGCCGACCCATGGTGGCGAAATGACATCCTTGCTGCGGGATCGCAGCGTCGAGGAGGTCGTGCGGCAGCGTGGCGCAGGGCTGCCGGCAGAGGCCCTCGCCGTTGCGGCGGATATTGTCGAGGACGTGCGCCGAGGCGGAGAACTCGCGTTGCGGCGGCAGGCGGAGCGATTCGCCGAGCTGCGGCCGGATGAGCCCATCGTCGTTGAGCGACCGGGATTGGAGCAAGCCCTGGGAGCGCTCGACAGCCCCACGCGGGAGCGCCTGGAACGGGTTACCGGCCGGATCCGCGCATTCGCGGAGGCGCAACGCGGCGCTATCCGTGATGTGGTGGTGCCCGTCCCCGGCGGCTTCGCTGGTCACCGCGTCATGCCCGTAATGCGTGCCGGGTGCTACGCTCCCGGCGGCCGCTATCCGTTGCCCTCCACGGTGCTGATGACCGCGATCACGGCGCGGGTCGCAGGTGTCGCGCAAGTGATTGTCGCGAGCCCGAAACCGTCGCGCCTAGTGCTTGCGGCGGCGGCAGTGGCGGGCGCCGATGCCGTGGTCCCCGTTGGCGGCGCTCAGGCGATCGCGGCGCTTGCCTATGGTGCCGGACCGGTGCCCGCGTGTGACGTCGTGGTCGGTCCGGGCAATCGCTACGTCACTGCCGCCAAGCACATTGTTGCGACGACCGTGGGAATCGACACGCTGGCCGGTCCCTCGGAACTGATCGTGTTCGCAGACGCGAGCGCCGATCCGGGCCTCGTCGCCGCGGACCTGCTCGCGCAAGCCGAGCACGATACCGATGCCGTCCCGCTTCTCGTCACGACGGACACCACCCTGCCCCGCCGCGTGAACGACGAGTTAGGCCGACAGATGGAGGACCTCCCGACATCGCCCGTCGCGCGGGTGGCATTGACCAATGGCGGCGTCATAGGCGTCGGCACGCTCGACGAAGGCGTGGCCGCGTGTGACGCGATCGCCCCGGAGCACTTGGCATTGCACCTTGCTGACCCCGCCGCGGCCAGCGTCACCCGGCGGCTGCATACCTACGGAACACTGTTTGTCGGATCACGAGCCGGTGAGGTCTTGGGAGACTACGGCGCCGGACCAAACCACGTGCTGCCCACCGGGGGCGCCGCGCGCGGGATGGGAGGGCTGTCGGTCCTGACGTTCCTCAGGTTCCGGACGTGGCTCCGCATCGACGATGCGGCCGCGGCGTGCGAACTCGAGGATGATTCAGCGTGGTTTGCTAGAGCGGAGGGGCTGGAAGGCCATGCACGCTCCGCCGAGCGGAGGTACGCTTAGCGCGGGTTCCCCCGCTGCAGCCTCGGCGCCGTCAGACTGTCCGCATCCGCATCGGTCCGCAGAATCCGCGGCGTCAGGAACAGGTACAGCTCGGTTTCGTTCGTCCGCCGGCTCGAGCTGCCGAACAGACCTCCGATCAGAGGAATGCTTGACAGGATAGGCACGCCGCCCGAACTCACGTCCCGCTGTTGGTCACGCAGTCCGCCGAGGACGATCGTCTGGCCGTCCTTGACGAGCACGCGCGTGACGGCCTCGCGCGTCGAAATCACCGGCGCGTCGAAGGCCAACTCGCTCGTCGCCTGATTGATCTCCTGCTGAATGAGCAGCGAGACGTAACCGTCTTGATTGATCGTCGGCCGCACCGTCAGCTTCGTCCCCACGTCGCGGTACTGGATGACCTGGTCTCGGCTCGGCGCGTCGGTAGGCAGCGATCGACTCACCTGCACGAACGGCCGCTGCGAGCCGACGAGGAACCGCGCCTCCTGGTTGTTCGATGCCAAAAGGACCGGCTGCGACACGATCTTGACGTCGCCGCGCGTCGCCGCCGCCCGGATCGTGGCGTCCACGTCCGCGCGGCCGAGTTTGAGCAGCTTGATGACGAGATCGCCCAGGCCTCCTGCCACGCCCGGGAGGCTGGCCTGTCCCGTCCCGTTTCCGTTGTCCACGGACTGCGGGGGCACGAACCAATCGGCTCCGATCGACAACGATCGATCGTGCCGCGTCTCCACGATGAGTACCTCGATCAACACCTGTAACGGGCGAATATCGAGCTGATCGACCGCCTCCTTCATCACGTCGAAGTCGGCCTGCGACGCGCGTATCAACAGCGAGTTCGTGAGCTCGTCAGGAACGATCGTGACATTGCCCGTGAGGGCGGACGACCGAGCGGGCGGTACGGCGCCCGGTTGAGATGGCACTCCCCCTTGCGGCGCAACGACGTTGCGGCGCAACTCGTCGGAGAGCGTTCCGGTGGACAACCCTGCTCGTCCGGAGAACTCGCCGCCACCACCGAACAACAGGTTCACTGTCGCCGCGACGTCGGCGGCCCGGGCGTGACGCAGTCGCACGACGAACAACTGCACGGGCCCGGAGTCGGCTTTGGTCGCCCCGCCCGCCGGCGGCGGCCGCGCGACATCCGTGGGGCGCGGCGCAATCCGGAAGAACGCGGAATCCTCCTTGAACTCGAGGCTCTGCGACTCGACGAGCCCCTTGAGCAAGACGACGAGCGTCGCGCGGTCCACCGGCCCCGGCGTCTCGAGCGACACCCTGATCGGCTGCACGTTGCCGACGAGAACCGGTTTGGGGAGGTATCGTCCCAGCGCCTGAATCACCGCGCGAATATCGGTGTCGACGAATCGGACCGTGACGCTGTCGCTCGTGACCCGAACCGCCGCGGTGTCTTGGGCGGAGAGCGGAGCAAAGGCCACCGCTGTGGCCGCGAGCACCGCCTTTATGGTTTCCATGGTTCCCTCACGTTGAGTACCCACATGGTGTCCATGCCCACGATCGTGACGCGGTCGGTGGCGATCTGCTTGACCCGTAAGCCCGTGACGACATCCCCCACTCTCACCACTCTCGCCCCTTCGACGCCTGGAAGTCCTTCGATCACCGCGGTGGCCTCGGCGCCCGCGACGATCCCGACCACCGCAAGAACGGGCTTCGGGGCTTGCGACGCATCGACCGGCGTGGAGGCCCGCTGAGGATCGTACGTGACCGATGCCGCTCGGCGCGCCAACCGGAACACGTCGCGCGAGACCGCGAGGCGCGCGAGGGAGTCCGCCGGATAACGGCGTGAAGAGGCGTGCCAAAGCGTCGAAAGGCGTGGAGGGGCAATTCCTGGCACCGTAACCGCGGGCGCGACCGCCGCCCACAGCACCGCTCCCGCACCCGTCACCACGCAGGCCCACGCCGTCATACGCTTCATCACGCCTTCGTTCATTTCGACCCTCGCGGCAGGTACAGTCCCGCGATCGTGGCTTCGATCTTGAGTTGCTCCGGGGCGTTCGGGCGGCCGCCGGGGTCCGTGGCCTGCACGGACAGTGTCGGCAGCGTCAACAGTGGATCGCCTGTCTCGACGGTGCCGAGGAATCGCGTGAGCCCCGCGATGTCGCCTTCCAACTCGACGTGGACGGCGACGCGATTGAAGACGCCGTCCCCGGCGGAATCGGGGAGCGGATCGAGGCGCACCACCCGTAACGCGTGGCGACCGGCGGCGAGCGAGACGAGTCCGGAGAGCGACGCCTGCGCGTCGGCGGCAGTCCGGCCGTCGACGAGCCTGGGCGCGAGCGCCACGACCGCACCGAGCGCCCCCGCGAGTGAATCCCGCATCGCGGGCGCGCCGACAACCACCTCCTGCGCCCGCGCCACAGTTGCAACCCGTTCCGCCGCTTCGGCGCGCAGTACGGCGACCGTGCGAATGGTCCAAGGCAGCACGCGCAGCACGACGACCGCGCCGAGTACCGCCGCCCCACCCCAGATCAACGCTCGCCGGTCGCGCGGTGTCATGGCGTGGTCTCCAATCGTGCCACGATGGCAAAGCGGTCCCGCTCCGTGCTCCCTGCTCCGTGCTCTCGGGTCACCGGTCCCTCCAGCCGAACGTCCCTGAGTGCGGCAATCCGCTCGAGCTGCGCGACGACACGGGCCGCGACCGGGGCGTAGCCCGCCAGACGTACCACGCCGTCCGGCCTCACCTGCAACGCCGCTAGGTAGGTCGAGTCGCCGAGCGCCTGGGTGATGGCCGCGAGGAGGGCGACGTGACGAGATCGCTGCGCATCGGCTGCGACGATCGTCGCGAGTGTCGCCCGCGCCAGGTCGAGGTCGCGGCGCGCCGCGAGCGCCGAATCGACGGCCGGTGCCGCAGCGCCGAGCAACCGCGTCGCCGTTTGCCGGATCCACACCAACCGGCCGACGTGGACGCCCGCGGCTGCAAGCCACAGAGCGGCGCCAACGCCGATCAGCCGCATCATGCGCCGACGAGCGCTCCGTTCCTCCGCCGCGCGCGCCTCAGCGGGCAACAGCATGAGCCGCGGCATTGCGATCGCGGCCGCGTACGCGGCGGCGAAGTGGTGCGCCTCCTCCCCCAAGGCCGCCAAGGGTGCCGCCAGGTCGGGCGGCTCCCCATTCCCGATCCCCCGCATCAAGCGGCTTTGCCACGTACCGCTCACACCCACGTCGAGCACCTCGGACGTCTCGCCGTTGGCGAACACGAGCGAACCTTGCCGCTGCGATGCAGCCCAAGGCAGCACGTCGGCCGCGGGACCGAGCGCCTCGAGCGCGAGCCCGGCCTGGGCGCATCCGGCCAGCACGGCCAACACGAGCGCCTCGGCCGCGGCCCCCGCCCAGAGCGCCGCACTGTCCTTCGTGAGCGCCACGCGCACGGCGTCGGTCACGAGCGGTGCGCCGTTGTGCCGGAACAATCGCGACGCCTCGAGGGCGACGTAACGGCGCAGCGCACCGGGCTTGAGTGGCGGCGCGGGAACGATCGATCGGAGCTGCACGATATCACGCTCGAGCACCACACACGCTCGGCGCACCGGGGCTCCGGCTTCGCCCGCGAGTCGCGCGATGGCATCGGCGAGCGCCGCGGGCCCCTCATAGGGTGCGGCTCCCGCCCACTGAATCGCCTCCCGCCACCACAGCACGGCGTGGATCTTGGTGGCGCCGATGGACACACCGAGGAGCGGCGCGCGGCCGGTCACCACATCTGCCTCCGGATCACCGCGAGCCGCTCGGGAAGCGGAACGACGAGGATCGCGATCGTCGCACGTGGCGGTTGGCCGCCGATGCTGCCCTCGGCGGTAATCTTGAGCTGCGGCGCCGCGAACGTCGCGAGGCGCGCGAGATCGGCGTAACGCGCCAGCAGCGCGGCGCGCCCGTTGGGTGACAGCAAGCCGGCCAGCTCGTCGAGGCTCCCGACGGGCCGACCGATCGCCCGCCGGGCGAGCACGCGTTCTACAGCCTCCGGCGACATCCCCGGGAGCGCCTGAAGGACCTGCGTCGGCGCGGCGGAGAGATTCACGGTGCCCGGTCCATCAATCGTCACGAGCGTCGGATCGAGATCGGGCATTTCGCTGAGATCCGCGACGGGGCCCAGGCGGCGCCGAGCGACGATCGAGTCCGCGTTGGGTGTGACCCGATCCAGGATCTCCCGCTCCACCGTGTTCACATTGAGTCGCGCGGTCGGATCCTCGACGCGCCAATTGCACTGCATCCCTCGTCCGAGATCGATCGTCGCGGTGTCTGCCAGGCGATGCTGAGTCCAACGCGCCTGCGCAATAGCCAGACAGGCTTCTGCCGCCCAACGCCCGCGCGTGAGGGCGACGCGGTTGAGCGTGGTGCGTTGGCCGAGGCTCGTCGCGGCGAGGGCGATGCCGACGACGGCGGAGAGGGCGGTGATGAGCCACAGGACGGTGAGTAACGCAAACCCGCGCTCGTGATCCGTGCCCTTGTATCTCTGTAGACCTGGAGCATCATGAGAAGACGTGATCCACAGGCGGGCGATAGCCCGACGTGCCCCGGGTCTAAGAGACCGGCCTTCAGCAGGGGCGTCGTCCGCCGTTTGCTCGTCGCGA